>SDBV01001371.1_pt1 | contig 36634 bp, 17 predicted proteins | sample 2277081 | NCBI WGS metagenome assembly SDBV01 (sample SAMN10402039, study PRJNA504765) | marine sediment metagenome | isolation source: marine sediment core GS10_PC15, 223 cmbsf | place: Arctic Ocean: Southern Knipovich Ridge | collected 2010 | reverse complement strand
ATAATAATTTTCCAAGCTAAAATCAATCAATATATCAAATTGTTTATCAATGAACTTGTCAACATCCTCGTCATTAGGTTTAAAATACCAGTTTAAATTTTTCTTTGAAAAAAAGGTAAAGCCTTTATAATATAAATAATTATCCGGGATTTTATTATCATTAACAAAACCTATAGCTAATACTTTAAGATCATAGTCGGATAAAAAGCTTATAAAATTTTTGATACATTCGTAGCTATTCTGTTGAGTGGCATTGAACACTATTCCAATAGTTTTAGCAGAATCAAAATTATTTACTTCCCTTTTACGAATAATACTTTTTAATGTTCTGTTTAAAACAAAATGACCGATCTTTAGAAATATGTTGTCAGTTAATTTCATTTTGCAATAGTAATAAAAATATCAAATTTAGACACGAATTACACGAATTTTTTAACCACAGATTTCACAGACTTGCCTGCTGAAAGGATGAATCCTTTCATTCTGCAAGCAGGTTTCAATGATTTTTTTATATGAAATTATTTAATAATTTATCGGAATTGTAAAGTAATTGGTTAATTATGAAAAAAAATAATATCGTCATTGCGAGGAGCGGGATTCTTCACTTCGTCCAGCACATAAATTATGTGCTGGACTTCGTTCAGAACAGGCTCCGCAATCTCATTATCAGCAAGATATGCGATTGAGATTGCTTCACCCCGATTTATCGTGATTCTAAATGACAGCGTTTTTATATCGGGGTTCGCAATGACGGTGTTTTTAGTATATTAAAGTATAACCAACCAATAACTTAATAATTCCGTATTTTACAATTCATTATTGGACTTTATCCAATCATCTTCAAAAATTCTTGTTCGGAAATAATTTTAACATTCAGTTTTTCAGCTTTAGCTAATTTAGCGGGTCCGATTTTTTCACCTGCTAATAAGTAATTTGTTTTTGAAGAAATTGAGCTTATGTTTTTACCTCCATTTTGTTCAATCAGAGCTTTCATTTCATCTCTTGAGTAATTTTCAAAAATTCCGGAAATAACAAATGACAGCCCCTGTAGTTTAGTAGATTTTAATGGTTCGGTATCTTCTTTAATCTTTAGCTGAACACCTGCTTGTTTAAGTTTTTCAATAATAGCCCTGTTATTATCATCCTTAAAATATATTATAATACTTTCTGCAATTTTATCACCTATTTCTTCAATTTCAATCAATTCTTCAAAGCCGGTATCTGCAATATGAGCAATTGACTTAAGAGCTTCGGCTAATTTTTTTGCTACAGTTTCACCAACATACCTGATGCCGAGAGCAAAAAGCACTCTTTGAAAAGGAACTTTCTTTGATTCCTCAATACCATTTATAATGTTATATGCAGACTTTTCACCCATGCGTTCAAGGTTTACAAGCTGTTCTTTTCTTAAATCAAATAAATCGGCAATATTGCTTATAAGCCCTTCATTAAATAAAAGTTCAATAGTTTCTTCGCCCAAACCGTCAATATTCATTGCTTTACGGCTGACAAAATGCTCTATTTTTCCTTTAATCTGAGGTGGACACCCTGTTTCATTGGGGCAGTAATGTAATACTTCATCTTGCTTTCTTATTAATTTACTTCCACATTCAGGACAATTTTCTATATATTTAACAGGTTGGCTTTCTGAAGAACGTTTTTCCTGAGCAACGCCAATAATTTTAGGGATAATTTCTCCGCCTTTTTCAACAAAAACAATATCGCCAATTCTGATATCTAATAAATTTATCTGAGCGGCATTGTGTAATGTTGCTCTTTTAACAACTGTTCCTGCTAAATGAACAGGTCCTAAATTAGCAACAGGGGTAATTGCTCCTGTTCTGCCTACCTGATAAGATATAGAGAGCAATTTTGTTGCAACCTGTTCTGCTTTAAATTTGTAAGATATAGCCCAGCGTGGCGATTTGGCTGTAACACCTAACTGTTTTTGCTGCTTGTAGGAATTTACTTTTATTACAACTCCATCAATATCATAAAGCAGCTTTTCTCTTTTTTGAGCACATTGCCTGATAAATTCAAATACTTCATCTAAGTTCCTGCATTTTGTAATGTGTTCAGAGATTTTAAAACCCCATTCTTTTGCCTTTTGCAGATTTTCGTAATGCAAATTGTATGGGAGCTCTTCACCTAAAAGAAAATACAAATAACAATCAAGAGGACGCTTAGCAACAATTGAGGACTTTTGAATTTTCAAAGTTCCAGAAGCTGCATTTCTCGGATTAGCAAATGGTTCTTCTCCATTGCTCTCTCTCTCTTTGTTAAGTTTTTCAAATTTATCGCGTGGAATAAATATTTCACCCCTTATCTCAAATTCTTTTGGGTAATCGTTTCCTCTTAGTGATAAAGGAATACTTCTGATAGTTCTAACATTTGCAGTTACATCATCACCACGAACTCCATCGCCGCGGGTAACGGCATATTTTAATTTACCATCAACATAAGTTAAGCCAATAGCAGCCCCGTCATATTTTAATTCACAAACATACTCTATATCATCACCAATTGCTTTCTTAATTCTATTATCAAACTCATGTAATTCTTCTTCGGAATATGTATTGCCCAAGGAAAGCATAAGATATTTATGCTCTACTTGTTTGAATTCTTTACTACTATCCGAACCAACACGCTGAGAAGGGGAGCTTTCGTCAAAATATTCGGGGAATTCTTTTTCCAGACGTATTAGCTCTTCCAAAAGCATATCGTAATCATAATCGCTAATAACAGGGGAGGAGAGGACATAATATTTATAATTATGCCGGTTAATGGCTTCTCTTAAATTATCTATTTTATTTTTGGCTTGCTGGTTTGTCATATTTTGTAAATATAAAATGTTAAATTGCAATATGAGGAATTAAAAATACAAAACTATTTAAATATAGTTGTATTTAAAGAAATAAAAATATATTTTTTATAATTTAATTATAATTTATTTTTTAAATTTCGTCAAAATTATTTGCGAAATACATTAAAGATTTATATATTTGCATATTACTTATTGTAAAACCTAAACTAATACTTAAAGTTATGAACCACAACTACATCTCAACCAAGTCCATATCAATGGCTTTTATAATGTCATTATTGATGTTGAGCAATTTGCTTGTTGCTCAAACTATTACTCCTGCATATACGCAATCGTCACTTGGCGAGGCGAAAAGGTTTAGTATTATTGCAGCCACTTCAGTAACATCAGCCGATACCATATATTTCAAGGGAGATATCGGCAGTCTGGGAACTGTTGCCAGTAAAATTTTTACCGAAGGTTGTGTGTTTAAGGACGGCAATTGTGTGATAAGCAAAGCCCTTGTAGAGTTGTACAGAACACAACAGCAGTTAAAATCGCTTATCAGCCTGCCATTACCGGCAACATTAAGCGATACTGCACTTACAGCCGGAGTTTACAGGATTGATTCGACTTTGCTGATAAGCGGTACAATTACACTTTGGGGTGATTCGAATTCTGTTTTTGTTTTCAACGTGCGTGACTCGCTGACATTTGCCCAGGCAAGTAAAATAGTATTGAATGGTGTGAATCCGCAGAATATTTACTGGAACGTTGAAAGCAATGTAAGTATTCTTGATTATGCCGAAATTACGGGCAATGTACTGGCAACAGGAAAAATTTCGATCAGCACAAATGCTGTTGCAAAAAATGCAAGCCTTTACAGCCAGGAAAGTGTAAGCCTGAAAGAACCAGGTGATTTTAGTAAAATCAGTAAAGGTTATTCTGTAAGAGATATTAATTACGGTTTTGGCTCTAAGTTCGCTCTTGGCTCGCTTTCGAATCTGATAGCTGATGACCCTGTATCGGTAGTGGGTAGTGCAGGTGCCGACAGCAGCATAAGCAGCAATATCACAGCCACCGGGACAATTTATCCGGTTGGCGATTGTATGTGGCAAAACGCAGTTTCGGATATAAGCAATGCTATTTATATAATAAATAACCTGGAGGCAACAAAAATACCGGAACAACTTGGCGGGCAAACCCTCGCACCGGGAGTATATGAAGTGGATTCGCTGGCACAGCTTACAGGAACTTTAACATTAAGCGGCGATAGTACTTCTGTTTATGTGTTCAGGCTTTGTAAAGGGCTGATAGTCTCCGACAGTGCCATTGTTGACCTTGGAAATGTGCTGCCCCATAATATTTACTGGCACTGTAAAACAGGAAGTTTTCTGGAATTAGGCGAAAACATTAATTTTTCAGGTCTTGTAACTGTTAATGGCTCGAGCCTCAGTAAAAATAACAACGGCGGGAAAGTGGCTTTATTTGCCACAGGCAATATCACATTGCAGAACAGCGAGTCCTTAAATCCTGTTTACATTTATTCACGTGAAGAAATGAGCAAGCCCTATTGTACAGGTTTTACGGCTTATGCAGGCAGCGATGCCACTATAACGAACGGGCAGAGTGTACAATTGGGTACAACGCCTGTTGCTGATTATTATTATGTGTGGAAACCCACAAGCGGTTTGGATAATTATAAAATTTCCAATCCGCTTGCCAGCCCTGATACAACCACCGCTTATGTGTTAAGCCAGAGTAATAATATTGGCTGCTTCGCTTATGATTCGGTAACTGTAACCTATATTCCGCTTCAACTGACGCACTGTGACAGCGTAATAGAAGCAGACCTTGACAGCACCCATCTTTACCAGATTAATGATACGATTATTACATTAAAAGCGCAGATAGGGTCAGCAGTAAAACCGCAACAGACCCGTGTTTTTTTTAACGGATTCAGATTATACCTTGAATTACCGGAGGATACTCCTGTTGCAACAATTAAGCGGATAGCCATGTATGAAGGCAGTTGCAGTAATGCACATCTTCTGAATGAAAAATATTATACGGATAATGATTCGTTGTATATAAATTACGCCGGACCTACTATTATTACAGGTTCAGTATATATACAAATAGAACAGGAAATTGATACAACCTGTCCTTCATGCCCGAAATATTTCAATGCTTATTTTGTCCCCATACCTTTACAAAAACTATGGAAATACCCTGCTATGCCCCCAAATATACAATGCAGCAATCTGATAAAAAATCCGGGATTTGACAGTATCTCTGTCAGCGGACCTATTGAATTCACTTCGGATTATACATACATTTCTTCCGGACAGATAAGTCCCGGGAAGATTTCTGTAACGAATGATGCCGGGTTATTTAACCCGCAGCACTGGAGTGAAGCAGGAAGTAATTACTTCCTTATATGCGATGGCGACACAGGCATCGGACAGGAAAAAACGGTCTGGCAGCAAACAATACATATATTGCCAAATTCTCAATATTACTGGATGTACAATGTTAAAAACCTTGATACTGAAACAGGCAATCCTTATCCGGAGCTTAACTTTATTATTAATGACAGTGTGCAGAGCATTAACAGTATTTACAACGGCGGCTGGCTGCCTGCCGGAGGTACATGGAATTCACTGAGCGATACGGTAGCGGAAATTAAAATTATTACAACAGCACATGATTATTTCGGGAATGATTTTGCCATTGATAACATTCGGTTTATTCCGGTGATAACTATTCTGGCAGACGCATATCCCGATACATCCATCTGCGAAGGGGAAAGCGTACAGCTTAATGCAAGCGGCGGAACCATTTATGAATGGATAAACAACACCGCAGGACTGAGCGACACAAATATTCCTGCTCCTGTTGCCAGTCCGCAGCAAACTACTACCTATACAGTGAAGGTAACAAATGAAATAGGTTGCTGGAATACCGCCTCTGTAACCGTAACCATAAGCCCGCAGGTTGAACTTGGCGATAATATTGTTATCAACACAGGAGAAACTGTTACACTCAATAAAATAATATCACTTGAACTTCCATATCATTATCTATGGAATACCGGAGATACTACCGGGTCTATAACCGTATCACCGACACAGACAACAACATATTATCTGACGGTTACCGATACTATAAACGGTTGCAGCGATTGGGATAGTGTGAAGGTGATAGTGTCACCGCCTGTTCTTACTACGAGACTGATTGATTCTGACTGCGGTGCCACAGGTATAGCTTTTGACCAGGTTTTAACAGCAGATTCAGTTCCGGGAGCAACACAATATGAATTTTTAGTTGAGAATGATGCTGTTGGATTTAGCGAAAGTATTGTAAAAACAAGCAATAGCTTTTCTTTAAATGAATTATCCGGAGCTATTGAATACAATACTGTTTATGATATAAGTGTTAGAATAATTATAGGTTCAGATATTGGTGCTTATGGCAACGTTTGTCAGGTTACCACAGAACCACCACTGCCGGTAGCTGACGCAGGAACTGATATAACTGTAGAATCCGGACAAAGTGCTGTTATTGGCAGCAACCCTGTATCTGGTATTACATACAAATGGACACCATCTATAGGATTAAGCAATACAAATATTTCTAATCCTGCAATCGCTTTAACTAATAGAGAAACACAACCTGTAACACTTATTTATATTGTAAGAGCTACTGACATTTCTACAGGATTTACAGCAAAAGATACTGTTCTTATCACAATAAATCCCTCACCTGTTCTTGTTGATTCAGTCGGTTATTCATTAAATGCTATGATAGATACTGCGATTGGCACTTCTGAAATGTATGTATATGACAGGTTTGGTGATTCAATAAAATTAAAAGATATAAAAGTTAAAGATGTTAGCAAGGGATTAACAGAAACTTGCAATGCAGGTTTTTTTCGATTGGTGTTTCAAGATGTTTCAGATAATACTAACGAAGGTTTTGATGATACTACTTCTGGAACTTGGTTAGCAACAGTAGGTGAAGAGAAAAGAGACTGTGCATGTCAGATGTTCAAAGATTTATCAGAATTAATTGAACCGGCAAACGACCCTTACACAGGTTATCAAACTATTTGCCTTATTAGGATTATTATAAGAAAATGGCCTACTGTTAATCCACCACCACCAAATGTCTTAGGTGCTTCATCTACCTATAAATTAATTCCTAATCTTTCAAATTCAGGGATTATTGACGGTGAAGCCTGGAAAACAATTAATGGAGGTTTTGATTCATTTTTCAATTTAGCCAATGTAGGTTATCCCCCCCAACAGTATTATCATGGTTATATAATGATTAATCCCAATCAACCATTTCATACCAATTATGAGGTAGGTAACAATAACCCTGCATATGATCTTTATAGTGTTTTACTTCACGAATCTATACATACTTTGGGCTTTTATTCTAATATAAGCTCTAATGGTTCATCTAATATTGCTGGAACATTATGTTATTCACGATACGATACTTATTTAGAAACAATAGCTGGAGAACCATTAATAATTAATAATGACAGTTGTTATAACACTGATTTTAATGCTGATACTAATGATTTAATTATTCCCTGTAATATTATTTTTCAGGGCACGGACCCTCAACCTGTTTATTCACCTTCCTCCTTTTCAGATGGTTCAAGCTTAAGTCATTTTGACACTACCTGCTCTCCTTTTAATTCATATATAATGACTTATTCAACAGGACAGGGAAGTAATTATGTTAAACGCCGTCCAACACATATTGAGGTTAAAGCATTATGTGACCTTGAATATCAATTGAGAGATAACACCAATGGTTTAGCAACTTATGGCATTGACCCAACTAACTTATTTATATACGATAGTACATATAATCTTTGTGGAAGTAGGATAGCAGGAGTAAATGATTTTTTTAAGTTCAATACAGATACACCATTTATTGTGAATGCAGGGGATTCAATTAATTTTACATCAGGTGAACCAACAGATATTCTTGCAAATGATGAAAATGCTGTTAGCTTTGATTGTCTTGAAACTGTTATTGGATTAGGCAGTGTTGATACATCTTCTGGAACATCTTTTACTTATAAAGCATCAAATTTGTGTGTTGGCACTGAAGTATTACGTTACATACCTGTAAGCTCAACCGGTAAAAGGGGAAATATTACTTATGTGTTTATTAAAGTAGTATATCCTGCTGTAATATTTACTGATTGCGATATTGGTACGTGCGGACCTAATTTAGTTATTAATGGTGATTTTGAAAATGCACCAACTAATCCATATTCTTTAGGAGAAAATCCTTTTTCAGAACTGTTTTATACCGATATAGGTTTTAGTGTTGGTAGTCAATATACTATTACAGATACAACTGGGCTAGATCCTTTTATTTCATCTATGGGCTACAATACAAATGACCATACTACAGGAAACGGATATTATTTCTATGGAGATGCTCCAGTTTGCCAATGCTGTGATATTATTGCATGGCAACAAGATAGTATTTTTGTTGAAGCAGGAATAACATATAAATTTTCTGCATGGTTTAAACAACATCCCTATATATACCCACCTTATTTAAAAATAGAAATCAATAATGAACCTGTTTTAGGTCCATTTGCAATAGATACTTTAGATTGGACACAGGTATGTGTATTGTGGACCGCACCTGATAGCGGCTTCATTTCTATAGGAATATTAATAAATGGTGCTTTTGGTATTGAAGGACAAGATTTTGGTATTGATGATATTGAGTTCAAAAAGGCAGGAAGCCCTGTTTCTTTTGTAATTTATAGTATAGATGAAAGCTGCCCTGGTGCAAACGATGGAGAGGCAACTGTAACAGAATTAGAAGGAACAGCACCATTTATCTATTTATGGTCAGGTGGACAAACAGATTCAACAGCCATAGAATTAACAGCTGGTATATATAGTGTAACTGTTACTGATGCAAACTTATGTACTGCTGCAGCTTCTGTAACTATCACAGAACCAACTTCAATACAAATATTTAGCACAAATGATAGTATTTGTTATGGTGATACTATTCAACTTTTTACTTCATTAACTGATACAACTGCTTGTGTTTTTGAAGATTATTTAATTGAAACTATACCATATTCACCTATTTTATATAGTGGAACTACAGTTACACTTGGTGATGATGATTATATCAGTGCAAATATTGGTTTTAATTTCAACTTTTATTGTAATAACTATGAACAATTTTACATATCTTCTAATGGATTTATAACTTTTAACAGCACAACTGTAAATGGATATAATGTTCAGTTTCTCCCTAATACCAATGAACCTAATAATTTGATAGCTTTTGCATGGGAAGACTTAGACCCATCAGCTAATGGAACAATTGAATACTTTACAACAGGAACTGCACCTTATAGGAAGTTAGTAGTTAACTTTATTGATATTCCTTTTTATGAAGATTCACTACATCCACCTTTAACAACACAGGTAATTCTTTATGAAACTTCAAATATTATTGAAATTCATACTACTTCTACAGATGCATTAAATTTAATGACAATGGGTATTGAAAATATAGATGGTACTATTGCCCATTCTGTACCGGGCAGAAATAGAACTAATTGGTCTGCCTCTTATGAAGGCATTAGAATTACTCCGCTAATTTATAGCAATATAGTAAGCTATAGTTGGTTTCCGGGAATCAGTTTATCTGATTCAACCATTGCTAATCCACTTGCTTTTCCGGATGACAATACCGAATATATTTTAACAGCAACAAATATAATTTCAGGTTGTGTTAGCCATGATTCTTTATTAATAACTGTTTTTATACCAGATGCAGATTTAGGACCTGATACAAGTATTTGTTATGGCGATAGTATTATTATTGGTCCACAAATAATAGATAGCTCTGCTACTTATCAATGGATACCATCTACGGGCTTGAATAATGCTAATATTGCAAACCCCTTAGCATCACCCGATATTACTACTGAATATATTTTAACAGTAACTGATATACACGGTTGTATTGCCTATGATACTATAATAATTTATAGTTCACCTCTCTTAACAGCTACAATAACAACATTTAATAATGTAACCTGTAATGGATTATGCGATGGTTCGGCAACTTTAACACCTTCGGGCGGAACTCCACCTTATGATTATTTATGGTCTGATGGTCAATCAGATACTATTGCAAATAACTTATGTGCAGGTGATTATACAGTTACTGTTACCGATTACAATAGCTGTACTGCAATTACTAGTGTTACCATTAATACAAATATAGAATTACCAATTTCAGACTTCACTTTAGACGAGCAATGTCTTTTTATTAATGTTGATTTGACATTTACTAATCTCTCAACCTATGCCACAGAATATATATGGGACTTTGATGATGGCACTACATCAGCAGATATAAATCCTGTTCATCAATTTACTGAATATGGTTATTATTGTGTGTCATTAACAGCTTCTAATCTGTGTGGTTCTGAAACATATTCTGAAACAATATTTGTTTTACCAGATGAATGTGCTTGTGATTATTTGGTAAATTATAATGTTCCTGATGGCACAATAATTAACAGCTATACAACCTGGGATTATTCTTACTGGGGATCTTATGAAATAACAGTACAAGGTGATATTATTGTAAATCCTTATGCGCATTTGATAATTGGTAATAACATGACTGTAAGATTTGGACCAAAAGGAAGAATAAGAGTAAGTCCACGAGGTAGATTAACAATTTCACAATCAACTCTTACTAATCTTGATTTTCCCTGTAATAATTATATGTGGCAGGGTATTGAAATCGGGGGAAATATAATGTTTCCTTCACATATTACAAAGCAAGGGGTTATTTATTTAGATGATAATGTAACAATTGAAAATGCTCATATAGGGATATTACTTGGTGTAAGGAATACGAATTTCATATGTAACCCTAGCCTCTGGCCGGGTCCGTTTATTTTTGTATCAAGAGGGGGAATTATTCAAACCAGTGGTAGTAGCATTGATTTTATAAATAATGGAATAGATATAAAATTCCTGAGAAAAATATATCCTTATGATGCATCTGGTAATATTATTGAAAATTGTAATTTCATCTGTGACCCTGAATTGCTTGATGCAAACTATAATACCATTGGCAGCAACCCATATCCAAACTACCAGAATCCATGGGCAGGTTATGCAAATGCTTACCAGCGAACCGATGTAGGTATATACATTGACGGACAAAAGGGATTTAATATTCAGGAATGTACTTTTGAAAATAAACGTTACTGTATTGAGTCATTCGATTCCAAATACAATGTTTACAATTGTGATTTCCAGCAAGCAAAATTCGGTATCAAAATTGAAAATACCAATCAAACAGTTGATAACCGCCACGAAATTTCCGGCTGCACTTTTGACCTGATGCCCGGTGAAACAGGTATAAAAGGTGGGGCTATTAAAATTAAGGGCGGCAGGTTTGATTATATTCATGATAATAAATTTGGTTATCTGGTTACAGATCAAACATTAAACTACATTGGTATTCATACTATAAATGCTTCATCATTCAATATCAGTAATAACGAGTTTAACAGGTTTATATATGGTGTCCGTGTTGGTAATTCAGGAGGTTCTGGTGGTCGTGTAAGTGCCTGGAACACTAACATAAGCAGTTGGACAGGAAATATTTTTACTCAATGTAATAAAAACATTTTTACTTCAAGTGACAATTCAAGATTGCGATTGAAATGTAATATTTGTAACAATACCGATTCAACATTATATACTGTAAACTTTGAAACCTATGATACACTTGCTAACCAGGGCTCAATGCCACCGACATTCCCTATAACTCTTTTTGTCCACAGGTACGCTGCAGGTAATGAATTTCATCCGCCAGATGATAATAGTTTAAAGACAATAATATCACATAACAGTTCATATAACTATTACAGGCACGATAACCCGTCTGAAGTAATTCCTGATGTATCAACAAGCCAGGTAACAATTAATGTAACGCCGATAGGTTACGACAAAATATCAAACACAATAGACTGTCCGCCTTTAGTTATCGTAGAACCCATACTATTGCCTGTAATTTTATCCAAGCCGCCGTTTACAAAGCTTGACAGCTTAAAGGATGAAATTAACCTGTTGAAGGATGATTACTATGACCTTGAATTATCACTTGATAATGGTAATACACAGCAATTATTAGAAGCAATATATGGTAATACACCAACCGGAAAACTTAAGAATATGCTTATAAATAATAAACCGCTTTCTGATACTGTAATAATTTCATTAATAACAGAATATCCGTTATCTAATGGTAATTTCAAAATTGTAATGTATATGAACCTGCCTGTGTCTAAAAAAGTAGAACCCTATTTCTATGAAAAATTAGAAGCACTTCCTCCGGGAATTGCAAACCAGTTAAAGAAATTACAGGGTTCTAATCCGAATTATACAACATTAGCTTCCATACAGCGTGAGATAGCTCATGTAACACAGCAAAGGCAGTTATTCCTTAACGAGCTGATAATTTTGCTTACTGATACTTTGCATAATCGCAAAGAAGATGCAATAGCACTTCTGGAAAACGAAGGAACAATTGAAGCAGAACAGACATTAATTGCTACATATATTGCCGACAGTAATTTTACAGCTGCAGCAGCAAAATTAGCTGCAATGCCTCTTGATGTTCCTGAAGTAGCTGACTGGGTTGAATTAAACTATATTTTATTAAATTTGTATATGGAAGGCAAAACATTATACCAGTTAGATAGTCTGCAGGAACAATTTATAAGAGACCTTGCATATAAGTGTCCCGCCGGTTTAGGAACAAGCAATGCCCAGTCAATATTGGATTTATTATATCGTGAAGAAGTTACTGAATGTCCGCTTTTCATTACAACAAAGTCAATGAAATTTAACGAAGAAAAAACTTATATACCCGAAAGAGAGGTATATTTAGGAGATAATTATCCCGAGCCATTCACAGGTAAAACATACATTCCATATTACCTGCCTGAAGGCATAACAGGAAAAATTGTTGTACGGGATATTTATGGAAGAAACATTGCAGTATATGAAATAGTTGAAGGGAAAAATATTTTGGAAATTAATACACAAAATTGGGCAAATGGGGTATATATGTATGGTTTATTGATAGATGGCGAAATTCACGAATACAAAAAAATGGTATTAACATGGGAATAATATTTAAACTCAAAGGTTTTAAAAATCTTTTAAGTTTTTTATCTTAATAAATATGAAAATAAGAATTATTATATTAGTATTACTTATAATTCAATGTGTAGCTATTAAATCTTCTTCCCAAACCTGGAATACTGACTTTGGTGATAGTTTATGGAATGACCTTGGAGCAAATGCCCAGGTATATTCATTGTATAATTATGATAATGAATTATATATAGGTGGTCCTTTTCAAAATGTGGGTACACTTGTTGTTAATTGTTTTGCAAAATGGGATAGTTTAAATTGGTTATCATTTGGAGGAGGTTTTGATGATGGTGGATTAAATTGTATAGTATCATTTAATAATGAAATTTACGTTGGAGGAAGTTTTTGGGAAGCAGATAATCAGCCGAATACAAAACGTTTAGCTATCTGGGATGGGTCAAACTGGTTTGGAGCAAGTATTGGAGAACCGGATGCTCATGTTTACGATTTTAAAATATTTAATAATAAGCTGTTTGTAGCAGGAAATTTTTATAAGCTTGGCATAACTGTATTTGATAAAATAGTTGCTTACGACGGAACCAACTGGCTCAATGTAGGCAGTATGGGTATGTGGGTAAGAGCATTGGAAGTTTTTAACGGGGAGTTATATGCAGGTGGTTATTTCGGTTTACGAAAATATCTTGGAGGAACAACGTGGGAAGATGTACCAGGAGAACCAAATGGCTGGGTTTATGCAATGAAAACAGATACTTTTAATAATTTCCTGTATGTTGGAGGTGGTGGCTTTACAACAGTAGGAGATACTATTATTTCATATAATGCAGCAATGTGGGATGGATTTAAATGGAACTCACTGGGGGGAACAGACATTTCTTGTTCTGTTTATTGGCGGGCAATGGCAATATACAGAGGTGATTTGTATGTAGGAGGGTGTATGAATACTTTAAACAATGGGCTGGTAGTAAATTATATTACCTGTTGGGATGGCACAAAATGGGATAGTTTAGGCAGCGGAGCTAGTAATGCCGTTAATGCACTTGAAGTATATAAAGACGAGCTATATGTAGGCGGATATTTTACAGAAATCGGTGGTCAAACTGCCTATGGTTTAGCCCGCTGGTATGTACCGGATACAGGTTGTAATTATATAAAGCCAAAGGTATTTGCATTAGCTGATACGTTTTACTTATCAGGCGGCACAGCAGACGTACAATTTTATAACAATAATGCATATATAGATAGCTGGCAATGGGATTTTGGAGATGCAGACATAGACAGCATACAAAATCCTGTTCATACTTATACCGATACAGGCATTTACAATGTAACAGTAACAGTAACGCATGACAGTTGTGTAAAAACTGCTAATAAAACCATAACAGTTTTGAATGCAACAGGTATGAACAACTTTAAACCTGAAACATTAAACTTTAAACTATACCCTAACCCTTCTAAAGATTCTTTTACTATTGAAGTAAACATTCCTGAAAATATAAATAGTATAATAAAATTATACGGTATAAAAGGCGAATTATTAAATGAATACACATTAAAAAAAGGCAGTAACAGTATAATTGTTCAGACATCAGGTTGGGAAAAGGGAATTTATATCTGTAACCTCATAATAGATGGAAAAGTTATAAAAAATGAAAAGATGGTTGTAGAGTAACTTTACAACATAAAAAAATGGTATTAATAAAATAAGAAGAGATGACATCGCTCCAAGTTTACCCCGTAGGGAGGAACGACCGTACTGGGGCGATGTCATCTCTCAAATATAAAAGAAAAATGAAAAAATTGATTATACTAATATTGATATTAATTATACAACATTCAATATTCAATTTTAAATACTTTGCTCAAACTTGGAATACTGTTGGATTTACCGAACCAGCTTATATATATGATTTTCATGTATATAATAATACATTATATGCAGGTGGTGCTTTTTTAAAAGCGGGTAATATAAATGCTAATTGTATTGCTACCTGGAATGGAATAGAATGGGATTCGCTTAATAGCAATCCACCTATAATAAGTGCCGGAATTAGAACTATTGAAGATTATAATAATGATATTTATATAGGAGGTAATTTTTTATTTGACGGTCTTATTATTGAAGATCTTGCTTATTGGAATAATATAATCTGGGATCAAGTTGGAAGTTTAGGTAATCCTGGTAATTCTGTAAAGTCGGCAATGAAATATAAAAATGATTTATATGTTAATGCAAGTTTTCCGCCAACTGTATGTGATTTTAGTTGTTTGATATCAAGATGGGATGGAACAAACTGGTATGACCTTGATGGTGGATTAACCGCAGGCTCAAATCTATTTGCAATGGAAGTTTATAATGATGAGTTATATGTAGGTGGCAGTTTTTCTACTGCGGGTTACCCAAGTTACATTACTGTTAATGGTATAGCCCGCTGGGATGGCACACAATGGTATTCGGTAGGTAACGGTGTTAATGGTTATGTAAAATCATTTGTAGTTGATACTGTTAAAAATATATTATATGTAGGAGGAAGTTATACTATGGCTGATGATACAATCCCTGTTGATAATATTGCTAAATGGGATGGAATACAATGGAGTGATGTTGGTGTAAATGTTAATTGTGATGTTTATTCCTTAGCTATGTATAGAGGCGATTTATATGCAGGTGGGTGTTTTACTCTGGTAGGAGATAAACCTATTAAGTATATTGCAAGATGGGATGGCTTAAAATGGGATTCGCTTGGAGTAGGAACAGGACCAGGAACTGTATTAGCATTAGAAGTTTATAAAGATGAACTATATGTGGGGGGTAATTTTGAAACAGCAGGCGGAGATACTGCTTATGGCATAGCCCGCTGGTATGTTCCACCCTGTTTTTACTATTCAGTAGATTTTGGAGTTAGTGCTGATACTGTTTATTTATCAGATTCGGGTATTGTACAATTCTATGATAGCAGCACCACTACCGCCCAATGGTTCTGGGATTTTGGAGATAGTGAAACAGATACTGTTCAAAATCCTGTGCATTATTATAATAGTGCAGATACTTTTCAGGTTATGTTAATAGCAACTTATGGTAATTGCTCTGATACTGCTTATAAAAAAATAACAGTATTGGATGATGTAGGTATTGATAATGCGGAAATTAATAATTATAAATTAAAAATTTATCCAAATCCCACAGAAGAAAATTTTACTGTTGAAGCATACATTCCAGAAGATAATAAAGGCACAATAAAAATATATGGCTTAAAAGGAGAATTTATAAAAGAATATATGCTAAATAAGGGCAGTAACAGAACTGTTGTTCACACATCAGATTGGGAAAAGGGAATTTATATTTGTAACCTTATGATAGATAGAAAAGTAATTAAAAGTGAGAAGATGGTGGTAGAGAATTAAAAAAAAAATAAAATTGTTGCTAAATAACATAGTAATTTTTTTTTAAAAATAATTGTTTAACAAAAATAATATTTATATTTGCCGTTGAAATGGTTTTCGATAGTTTATTCAAGCTATTGAATGAAGAGGGAATCAGGTGGTTACGATTTAAATCGTGAGAATCCTGAGCAGTACCCGCTGCTGTAAGTTCCAATCCCGAATTTTTTCGGGATAGTATGCTTTTGATATCTACTAACCACTGTTTCAAAAAAGTGAGATGGGAAGGTAATCAGAAGTCGGAATAAGCCAGAAGACCTGCCATTTATTTTCAACATTCAGAGCTTTCGGGAGAAAAGCGAAGATATTAACATAATTTTGTATTGTTCTATCCTCTGTTTTTTTGCCGTTTGTTATGAATGATTGAGTCATATATATTATGATTTATCATTTGTAATAAATGTTTACAAGAAAAATAATTTTCATAATTTTCATTCTTCAGAATGTTCTAATTGCTTTTTCGCAAAGCAACCTGAGCGATACTACTTTTAAATTAAAAGAAGTTGTAATTATTGACAACCGTCTGGAAAACTTTACCACTGGAAATAAAATTCAAAAGATTGCTCCATCTGTTATACAGGATTTTTATAATGAAAACCTTGCTGATTTACTCACACAAAACTCTCAGCTCTTTATAAAGTCGTATGGATTGGGTAGTATGGCAACTACATCATTTAGAGGTGCTGGCGCAAGTCATACTGCAATATTGTGGAATGGATTTAATTTACAAAGCCCAATGAACGGGCAGGTGGATTTAGCTTTGGTTCCTGTTGCTTTCATTGATAATATTCAGTTGCAATATGGCGGTTCGGGAGCATTATTTGGCAGCGGTGCTGTTGGCGGAACTATTCATTTAAACAATATATCAGAGTTTAATAAGGGAACAGGTTTTGAATTGAGCAAGAGTTACGGGAGCTTTAAAAATCATCGGCAAGCATTAAACTTTCAAATCAGTAAAAAAAAGTTTATTAGTTCTGTAAAGTTATTTCACCTTCAGGCAAAAAACGATTTTCGTTTTATCAATACTGCTCAATATGGTAATCCGGAGGACACACTGGAAAATGCCGAATTATTACAATATGGTATTTTGCAGGAAAATCATTTAAAAATCAATTCAAAACAGCAAGTCGGGGTTCGCTTGTGGTATCAGTTTATTGACAGGCAAATACCATCAAGTATGACCGAAGGCAGTAATAGTTCCTCCCAAAAAGATGAATTTTACCGCGTAACAGCCGAATGGCAAAGAACAGGAGACATAGTAAGTTTTTTTGCCAGGACAGGTTTTTTTGATAATCAAATAATTTATAATAATCCGGAAATAAGCATAAATGCTTTAAGTATTTCTAAAACGTCTATAACTGAATTTGAGAGTAATATCAATATTTCACAAAATCATTTATTAAATATCGGGCTTAATAATACTTATGAGCAGGCAGTTGCAGACAATTACCGCATTGCTCCGGACCAGAACAGAACTTCAATTTTTGCTTCATATAAACTACATAATAATAAATATAATTGGAAGAGCTTATGTAGTATTCGGCAAGAATTAATTGAAGGTAATGCTACTCCATTTATTCCATCCCTTGGTTTTGATGGAATAGTAATAAAGGGTTTAAGTGTAAAAGGAAATATCTCAAAAAATTATCGTGTGCCTACTTTTAATGATTTGTTCTGGGAAGATAGTTATTCTCGAGGCAATCCTGATTTGAAACCAGAATCGGGCTGGAGTGAGGAAATAAGCCTCACAAATAAAAGTAAATTTAATAGCTTCAAAACAGAGATAAATGTTACTGGTTTTAACAGCAATATAAATAACCTGATAATATGGCTGCCGTCAGACAATAGTATCTGGTCACCTGAAAACGTAAAATCTGTTTGGTCAAGAGGACTGGAAAGCTCATTAACGATAAATCTTCAACTGAATAAAACACAATTTCAGTTTAATGTGATGTATAATTATGTTTTATCAACAAATAAAAAAACAGGACCAGGAAATGAACAAACTTTAGAAAAACAATTGATATATGTTCCGGTTCATAATGCGCTGTGTAATTTAGCGATTGTTTACAAAGGTTTTTTTATAAGATATAATCATACCTATACAGGCAAAAGGTTTACAACAACAGATAATGCGGACTTTCTTGATGATTATTTTTTAGGAAATTTATTTTTCAAAAAAACAATTACTCTTGGTAGTATTAAATTTAATCTCAATGCTCAAATCAACAATGTATGGAACAAAGATTATCAGGTTATGGAATTCAGGGCAATGCCATTGAGATATTTTGAAGTTGGAATTTCTTTGAAATTCAATAAATAAGCCCGAATATAATTCGGACTTACTAAAAAGCAGTGTTGTCAATACAATACACCCGACAGATGTTCACACTGTTTTAAATGTAATTATTAACTGCCTTTTGAACATAGGGGCAATAATAAATTAAATATTATGAAAAATTTAAGTATTTTATTATTGAGTTTTGTGCTGTTATGTACAGCAATCATCTTTAATGCTTGTAATAAGGATGAAGATGATGATGTTGAGCCAAAAGGGGCTTATGAAATCGGAGTTTTTATTACTAATGAAGGACCTTTCCAGACAGGAACAGGTACAGTTAGCTTTTTCAATCGTGATAGTAAAACTGTTACGAATGAAATTTTTCAGGCAGTTAACAGCCGACCCTTAGGAAATGTTGTTCAATCTATGGAAGTTTATAACAATAAAGGTTATATTGTAGTAAATAATGCTGAAAAGGTTGAAGTTGTAACAGCATCTGATTTTAAATCAGCGGGTGTTATAAACGGATTAAAACAGCCGAGATGTTTTCTGGGCATTAATAATAACAAAGGTTATATTTCTCAATGGGGAACAGGCGGTGTAGAAGGAAGTATTAAGGTTGTTGATTTAAGCAGCAATTCTATTACAAAAACAATTAATACAGGCAAAGGAGCTGGACAAATGGTGAAAGCAGGGAATTTTGTTTATGTAGTAAATTCAGGCGGATTTGCAAACGACAGCACGGTTGCTGTTATCAATACTGATTCTGATACAATTACAAAAACTATTGAAGTTGGAAAAAATCCTAATAGTATTCAGGTAGATAAAAACGGGAAAATATGGGTTCTTTGCAGCGGAAAATGGAATAGCGATTGGACTGAACTTGAAACTTCCGGTATGTTAGTTATAATTAATGCTTCTAATAATACTGTGGAAGAAGCCGTGAACTTTAGCTCAATATATTCACAACCAAAAAATCTGGCTATTAATTCATCAAAGGATATGCTTTTTTATACTTATTTGGGTAAAGTTTTTTCGCATGATATTACCAGTTATGCCTTAAATACCACGCCAGTTGTCAGCAGAAGTTTTTATGGTCTGGGAATTGACCCTGTAAATAATTATATCTATGGTGCAGACGCAGGTGATTTTGCAAGCAATGGCTGGGTAATACGCTATAATAGTTCAAGCGGTGCAGTAGTTGATTCTTTTCAGGTAGGAATTATTCCTGGTGGTTTTTGTTTTAGATAGAATTATTAGAGTCTGTTCATAAAGTTATTATTTCCCGCAGATTTACTCACTTCATTTTTTATTTTCAAAGGTGTTCGTGAGGGCTTCGCCGTTCGCAGATTTACGCAGAAATATTATTTTTTTATCAGCGAAAATCAGCGGTATCTGCGGGAGATTTTTTTAAAACAGACATTAATCACCTGTAATCTTCTCTAATTGGATAAAAAACATCAATAATTTTACAATCTGTTATAGCTTTTCCTGAATGTTTTTTATATGATGGAATAACCACAACAGAATCCGCACCAACAATCTGTGTCTTATTCCCAACTGTAAACTCAAATTCTCCTTTAATTATACTTGCTACCTGCTCTTGAGAATGAGAATGTTCAGGTAATTCCGCACCGGCTTTTATATCCCAATATGCAAAAGTCATATTTTGCGAATGTACAAACCTGACTTTATAACCAGTTACAAGCTCTTTCTGTTTAACTTCTTTTAATTTAATTAATTCCATAATGTTAAATTTTAAATTCTGTATCCTTAATTTATTTGTCCTTCAAGGGTTACTTGATACTCGTTGCGTATTTCTTATCAGTCATTTGTCATAGTCATTCAACCATATAACCATTTAACAATACAACAATATAACAATATAGCAATAAAATAATTTTTCTTACTTCCTACTTCATTCATCAATCATCAATCTTCACCCCATAGTCGACCTGTTAATTCCACCATCTACTGTAAAAGTTTGCCCTGTAATATATTTTGATAATGGTGAAAGCAGCCAGACAGCTAAAGAAGCAAAATCATCAGGGTTTCCAATTTTTCCAACTAAAATTTCTTTTTCAAATTGTCTTCTTGCTTCCTCAACAGTAATATTATTAATCTGGCTTTTCTTTTTAAATACTCGTTCTATTGCAGGAGTTTCGTGAAATCCAGGAGCCAGAACATTAACTGTTATACCTTTGTCTGCTATTTCCTGCGATAAGGTTTTAGCAAATCCTACTACTGCTAATCTTAAAGAAGTGCTTAATATTAAATTTTCAATAGGCTGTTTAACTGATGAACTTTCAGTAAATAAAATTCTTCCATAATTTTGTTTAAAAAATTTAGGAAGTATAGATTTTATTAGCGCTACTTTCCATCTTAATAATAAATTATAAGCATTATCCCAATCTTCTATTTTTGTTTCTATAAATGATTTTGCCGGTGGACCTTCAGCGTTGAGCAGAATACCTTCAATTGGTCTATCACCAATTTTTTCATTTAGCATAAATATTGTTTCTGTTTTAGTAATATCGCCTGCAATAATTTCAATCCTGTCAGGAAATTTTTTTTCTAAGTCAATTAGTCTGTCTTTGCCTCTTGCAATTGCAATTACATTAGCATCTTCACGTATCAGAGCAATTGCAATTGATTTACCAAAACCACTTGTTGCACCGCAAATAATAAATAATTTATCCTTTATTTTTAAGTCCATTATGTTCAGACTTTAGGTTAAATTTAACAATCCGTCAATTGACGAATAACAATATAGCCACAGTGAAATATGCTACGCCCCAAAGGAGTTTTACCCTTCGGGGTAAACATTTCACGTGGTAAACAATATAACAATTTAACAACCTGTCTTCCACTTTTCTAACTATAATAAGTAGAGACGTTGCATGCAACGTCTCTACTTGCTCGTCTCTACTTTGACTCTTTATTTCTTAGGTTCTGGCTCTTTCACTTCTTCTTCTTTTTTTGCTTCTTTTACTTTAACCTCCTCTTTTCTAACAGCTTCTTTTTTTACTTCTTCCTTTTTAACTTTTTCTGGTTCCTGTTCTATATAAATTTCTGCACCGGAAACAGGTTCAGCAGGCGCTGCTTTTGTCTTCTTTACAGCTTCTACTTCTTTTACCTCTTTTACCTCTTTTTCAGAATCCTTAGAAACTTGTTTTTCAGTTTTTGCTTTTTCCTTTTCTTTTTCTTTTGTAGTTTGAGAAAAGGCACTGCTACTTATTACCAGTAGGGCAACAAATAGTGTAATTAATTGAATTTGTTTTTGAATTTTCATAATAAAATAGTTTTTTTAGTTTACCCCGTTGGAATATCCAGGGGGTTTACCCGTTGGGAAAATATTCCTACGGGGTTAATAAAAATTATTTGCAAAGATATATAATTAAAATTAAAAATAAAAAAAAATATTTGAATTATTTATATTAATGAAAAAAAATTATAACTTTATATTTTCTAAGAACTTAACTTTGTAAATTCATTAATAAATGAAACTTAAAATGAAGTGATATAAAAACAAGATAAAGTTGCTGGGTACTGGGTGCTGATCTCTGTAATCCAGAACCCAGAGCCCAGAACCCAGAACCCAGAACCAAGAACCTAGAACCCAGAAACAAAAAAGATAAATTCTTAAATAAATTTTATTTAAAACATTGAAATCCCGATACGATAAATGCTCTTATTTCTCAAAATAGGTTTAATTTTACATTTGTTCTTTGCTAATTATCCGCATCCTTTACATGTTTCGGTAACAAATATTGAATACAATCAGGAAAAAAAAACTTTTGATGTTGCATTTAAAATTTTTACTGATGATTTTGAGACGATAATATTTAATAAATATGGGGTAGAATTAAAATTAGGTAAAGAAGACGAGCTTCAGGATTATGAAAAATATATTAATCAATATGTATTTGAGCATTTTTGCATAGAAATTAATGAAAAAAATAAGAAGTTGAGATTTAAGCATAAAAAAATGAACGACATTGATGTATGGTTGTATTATGAGTTTTCCGCCAAAGGTCACCGACGCTCCAAAGCTTTGGCGACGGAGAGCGGATCCGCCTCTGGCGGAAAAAATAAAGAAAATATTAAATTTGTAGCTATTACTAATTCATTAATGTGTGATTTATATAAAGACCAAACCAATCTTGTAATTTTTAATTATTTTGATATACAAAAAGGGTTTAGTTTTGATTATAATAATAATAATGTTATTTTTGAAATAATTTCAGATTTTCCGCCAGAGGCGGATCCACCAAAGGCGGAGAAGTTTTAAGTTTATCAGGCGATCCGCCTCTGGCGGAAAGTTAGCAAACATTAATTAAATAAATAAATGAAACGGTTTTTACTTTTTGGATTAATAATTTCGCTGATATTCAGTAATATACATGCGCAATCTTGTTTTACAGATTCAATAGCAACTTGGACTGTTTTGTATACAGCCTATTGTGATGCAAGCTGTAATCCTAGTTATAGTATAAATATTTATAATATTGAAGGAGATACCACTATAAATAGCAAAGATTATCACAAAATATTCATGTTCTCTTATGATTATTATGGTGCAATAAGATCGGACAGTTCGAAGGTTTTTATAATACAGGTCAATGATTCTAGTGAAGTTCTGTTATATGATTTTGATCTTAATACTGGGGATAGTTATTATAGTTCATTTTTTGATAATTCATTTTCAGTAACGGGAACTGATTCTATTTTTGATATATATGGGCATATGCATAAAATAATTTATTTCGATGATTATGAAAATGACTTTATTGGGCAATATTGGATTGAAGGAATTGGTAGTTCAGGGGGGATTTTGAAACCTATACAAATAAATGACATCATTCTTTGTGGTTGTGGATATACAGAAGATAGAGATATAGTTTGTTTTCATAAAAATGACACTTTGATATATATGCCCGCTCTTTATGAAGACTGTAGCGCTTCAAATATTGTGAGCATAGAGGAATTAGCTTCCACAAATCTTATAATAGCTAATACAGAAAAAAACATTGTTATAAAAAATTTAATGGAAGATAAATGTAATATCAGTATTTACAATATAAATGGACAAGAAGTATTAACACAGTCAAATAATGGAAGAAGGCAATTAGAAATAAACAAAGAACAATTTATATATGGATTATATTTTATCAAAATAAAAAGCTCACACAATATTACTATAATGAAGATAATAATTAATTAACGTTTCCGTTAAATGACCGACGACTAAATATTCTATGAAAAAACTAATCTTAATATATTGCATACTGCTTACTACCAACTGCATACTGCCAACTGCTGTTTTAGGAACCCATAACAGGGCAGGAGAAATTACTTATAAGCATATCTCAGGTTATACTTTTGAAATAACTTTACTTACTTATACATTTACTCCGAGTTTTGCTGACAGACCTGAGTTATTGGTTGATTGGGGTGATAATACAACTTCATATATTCAAAGAATAGAAAAAATAGAGTTGCCAAACGATTATCAACGTAACAAATATGTTGGTGAGCATTCTTTTCCCGGTCCCGGGATATATGAAATAGTAATGCAAGACCCAAACAGAAATGAGGGCGTTGATAATATTCCTGGTTCTGTAAATGTGGTTTTTTGTATAAAAACAACTATGCAAATAAATCCTGTTACCGGCTTCAATAATACACCTGTTTTGTTAAATCCGCCAATTGACCAAGCTGCTGTTGGTAAGATTTTTATACATAACCCTGCTGCTTACGACTCTGACGGAGATAGTCTGTCGTATAAGCTTACAACCTGTTTAGGTTACGATGGTGAGGAAATTCCCGGCTATACCTTGCCCCCATACAGTAATTCTTTTACAATAAATGAAATAACAGGCGATTTAATCTGGGATACACCTGTTGAAACAGGTACCTATAATGTTGCTATTTTAATTGAGGAATGGCGGGGGGGAATAAAAATTAGTAGGATACTCAGAGATATGCAAATTGAAGTTTATAATACTGATAATGACCCTCCTGAAATTGCTCCGTTACAGGATTTATGTGTTGAAGCAGGCACTTTAATTGAATTTAATGTCTCTGCTACTGATGTTGCTACTGAATTAATTACGCTAACTGCCAATGGTGGACCATTATTGCTTGATAATAGCCCTGCTGAATTTCAGGAAGTTTCTGCTTATGGATTTGTTACATCTTCTTTTACGTGGCAGACCAATTGCTCTCACGTCAGAAAGCAACCATATCAGGTAATGTTTAAAGCCGAAGATAATAATTCTGATTTAAGTCTGGTTAGTATTAAAAATGTAAATATTACAGTAGTTGGTCCTGCACCTGAGAATTTGACAGCTGAACCTACAAATAATACAATTACCTTGAATTGGGCTCCAAGCATTTGTCCGGAAGCAGTAGGTTATCATATTTATAGGAAAGCAATCGATCCATATGTTTTTATTCACGGCGATTGCGAAACAGGAGTTCCTGCTAATACTGGTTATTCATTAGTTGGAGAAGTAGATGGATTGAATACTACCATTTTTTTAGATAATAATGATGGTGAAGGTTTAATTCAGGGCTTTAAATATTGTTATATGGTTGTTGCTATTTATCCTGATGGTGCTGAAAGCTATGCCTCAGATAAGGTCTGTTCAGAGTTAGTTCGCGGAATCCCTACTATTACAAATGTTAGTGTAATTAATACTGACGAAATAAATGGCTCAATTTATTTAGCCTGGGCTAAACCAGATACTATTCCTGCACCAGGTCCTTATAAATATCTGATTTATCGCTCACCTGGTTTATGGGGTGAAAATCTTACTTTAATTAAATCTTTATATAATTTGGATGATACTACTTATATTGATACTCCTATAAATACAGCAGACTATCCTTATTCATATAAAATAGAATTCTATAATGACGATTCTTTAGTAGGTGCTCCTCATATTGCTTCATCTGTTTATCTGAACATTGATGCTTCTGACAATCAACTGACTTTAAATTTTGTAAAAAATGTTCCCTGGATTAACGATTATTATGTAATATATAAGCAAGACCCTGTTACTTTTATATTTGATTCATTAGATACTACACAAGTATTAAGCTATATTGATAAAGGATTAGTAAATGGCGATACTATATGTTATAAAGTAAAGAGTGTTGGCGGCTATTCTGTTGAAGGAATTATAGACCCGATTATTAATTATTCCCAGGAAAACTGTGGAGTACCAATTGATACAATTCCTCCCTGCCCACCCGAATTAACTGTTAATAGCAATTGCGACAGCTTGAGAAATGAATTAAGATGGACAAATCCAAATAATTATTGTGCTGACGATGTTATAAAGTATAACATTTATTATTCACCATTGCTTGATGGTGAAATGGTATTAATTGCAATTAATAATTCACCACTTGATATAACTTATATTCATTATCCAACAGCAACAATGGCAGGATGTTATATTGTAACAGCAGTTGATTCTTTCAATAATGAAAGCATTAATACTACAAAGGTTTGTGTTGATGAATGCACATATTATGAATTGCCAAATGTATTTACGCCGGATGGTGATAATATTAATGATTTATTTCGCCCGGGACCATACCGTTTTGTTAAAAAGATAGACATTAAGATTTATAATCGCTGGGGAATGTTAATTTTCAAGACAGAAGACCCTGATATTAATTGGGATGGCAGACATAGAGAAAATAATAAGAAAGTTTCCGATGGAGTTTATTATTATATATGTGATGTTTATGAATACCGGCTTACAGGTCTTGAACCCAGAACATTAATTGGCTTTATTCATATTTTTACTAAAAAAGAATCGCAGCAATATTGAAATATAAAAAACCTGACAGCGTCTTTTAGACCTGTCAGTGTTTGGGCTGGTTAATGGTTGATCGGTAATCGGCTTTGTCCGACGAAGTCTTGACGTAGTCGGATAATCGGTTTCAACGTATAACGACTTTAACGGTTTTAACGACAATATAACAATAATCTATTTTAATTAGTGATAATTCGTGAAATTCGTGTCTAAATTTAAAACAAATGAAATTAATTAAAACTACCATATTATATTCATTGATTACGATGTCAATAAGCACAATGGCTCAGGATTTTCATAATCAGTATTTTAAAGGATTAGCAAATATAGAATATCAAAATTATCAGGATGCTATTGCTCATTTTTCTAAAGCTATTGAATTGGAGCAAAATAATTCTGAATTTTATTTGAAACGTGGAGAGTGCTACTATTTAATCAGTCAATTTAAAAATGCAATTACTGACTTTTTGTATGCCGATAGTATCAATCCTGCATCAGCAAGTTTTTATTTAGCCCGTAGTAATGCCCGGCTTGGTGAGTGGTTGAAGGCAGTTAATTACTTAAAAATTCATCTGAATTCTAAATATAAACTATCTAAAAGCAAAATAAGGCTTGATGATGCCTTTAATGAATTGCAAAACACACAGGAGTGGAAGAAACTCTGGCTTGCTGACTGGTATTCTAAAGATGAAAATATTTTGAGCGATGCAGAATACCTTATGAAAAATAAAGATTATTATGATGCCCTGGAAATATTAAATAAAATTTTATTGCGAAAAACAAAGTATCATAAAGCGTATTATTTACGTGCAAAAGTAAATTTATTGTTAGAAGACACTAAAAGTGCTATTGCTGATTATGATGAAGCTATAAGTATCAAAAAAAAGAACCCGGAATATGTTACCGAACGTGCGAGAGTGTATTATCAATTAAAAAAGTATAAAAAATCATTGATTGATTATGAGCAGGCAATAGAATTGAACCCCCTTGCTCTAAAATTATATTATGAAAGAGCATTGGTGAACCTTGAATTAAAGCAATACGCTCGTGCTTTAGAAGATATGCAAAAATATTTGAAATATTTTATTAAAGATCAGGAAGCTCTATACCATTGTGGAATTATTTATTACAACACAAAAGATTATCTTGATGCTTTGTTGTATTTTAACAAAACATTAGAGCTCAGTCCTGTAAAAGCTAAGTATTATTTCGCAAGAGCTAATACTTATTTAATGACAAAAACTTATAAATATGCCGTTAAAGATTACTCAATGGTTCTTGATTTAAATCCACGATGGGCAGAGGTTTATTTTAACAGGGGACTTGCTTATTTTTCGTTAGGAAATAAACAAAGAGCTTGTTCTGATTGGAAAAAAGCTAAAGAGCTCAAGTATATGCAGGCAGACGATTATATGAGAAAAAACTGCCGGTAGAAGCAGTTGGCAGTCCACAGTCGGCAGTCGGCAAAAATTGCATACTGCTGGTTGTTGTGGACTGTGGACTGCCGACTTAAAAATGCAAAGTATAATGAAATTAGCCATTATCAAGCCATAAACATTGAAATTCCGATACTATAAATTAAATTGTAAATCTAAAATTTTATATAAAATGAATCATGAACAAGGAAATCAAAGATCTTAAGTATTTTCTCAGCCCCCGCTCTATTGCAATTATTGGTGCATCAAATAACATTGCTCTTATAAGCGGCAAACCCTTGCATTTTTTAAAAAAGCACGGTTATCAGGGCAAAATTTATCCAATCAATCCCAAATATGACAAACTTGGAGGATACAGATGCTACAAAAGTATCCTTGATGTACCTGAACCTGTTGATTTGGCTCTTATAGCAGTAAACTACAAGCTGGTTCTGCCTGTGTTGAAACAATGCGTTGAAAAAGGAGTTAAATTTGCTACAATATTTGCATCAGGTTTTGCAGAATCAGGTGAGGAGGGAAAAGTTTTACAAGAACAAATAGCAGAGCTTGCTAAAAAATCTGGTATGGGTATTTGCGGTCCCAATTGTCAGGGCTCAGTTAGCTTGAAAGATAATGCTATTGCCGGCTTCAGTGCTTCACTTGGAATAAAGCCACTGTTTGTTGGACCTATTGGCTACGTTACCCAGAGTGGCGCACTGGGATACTCAATATTCAGTCTTGCCCAGGAATCAGGTGTCGGCTTCAGCTATGTTGCCAGCACAGGCAACGAGGTTGACCTCCATACTCTTGACTTTATGGAATTTATGCTGGAAGACCCGGATACAAAAATGATAATAAGCTACCTGGAAGGTATTAAAGATGGCAAACAGTTTGCCCGTCTTGCTGACCGTGCACTTGAATTAGGCAAACCTATTGTCGCATTAAAGGTCGGTCGTTCCGAGGTCGGACAGAAAGCAGCTTCATCTCATACAGCATCATTGACCGGTTCCGATGCAGTTTGCGATGCGTTTTTCCGGCAAAAAGGCATTATCAGAGTAGATGATATTGAAAGTATGATAGATATTGCTGCACTTATACAGCGTATTCCCCGGCTCCCTGAAGGAAAACGGCTGGGCATAATAACAACATCAGGTGGAGGTGGAATCCTTGTTGCAGACGAGGCATCAGATCTGAACCTTGACATTCCGGAAATGAATAAAAAGACCAAAGAAACAATTATGGAAGTCATCCCGCCTTATGGTTCGGCTTTAAACCCGGTAGATGTAACGGCACAGGTAATAAATGAAGCAGAAGATTTTATGAAGGTGCTAAAAGCAGTGGTTGATAATCCTGATATTGATGCTGTTGTGCTTGTTCTAACACAGATAACAGGAGAGCCAGGCTTGAAAATGGCAGAAGATATCGTAAAAATATCAAAGCTCACACCAAAACCGATAACTGTTGCCTGGACCACAGGAGACTTACTGGTAGGCGATAATCTGAAAGTATTGGCTGAAGGCGGTGTTCAATATTACAAATCACCTGTCAGAGCTACCAGAGCTATGGGACTTTTGATGAATTATTCAGCTTTTAGAAACGAAAATCTGTCATTTATTAAAACACACACAATTGAAACTGTTCCTGAGCTAACACGAAAACAGGCAATTTCTATATTAGCTGGCAAAGAACAAAATTTAACCGAGCATCAGGGTAAAGAATTGCTGACTCTATATAACATTCCTGTTACAAAGGAAGACGTAGCAACCTCAGAGGAACACGCTGTAAATATTGCCGAAAACATCGGATACCCCGTAGCAATAAAAATTGACTCACCCGACATACTTCATAAAACAGAAGCAGGCGGATTGCTCCTGAATATTGGAAATCAGGAAGAGCTAAAGAAAGCGTATAATAAAGTGTTGGAAAATGCCTGTAACTATAATCCAAAAGCTCATATAAACGGTGTATTGGTACAGGAAATGATTAAAGGTGGTACGGAAGTGATTGTAGGAGTTAATAATGACCCGCAGTTCGGACCTATCATAATGTTCGGTCTTGGAGGAATTTTTGTTGAAATTCTCAAGGATGTATCATTACGGGTTGCCCCATTAAATAGAGAAGACGCCTTAGGAATGCTAAAAGAAATTAAGGGCTATAAAGTTCTGACAGGTGCAAGAGGCAAAGCAAAAGCCGACATTGATGCAATCGCAGAAGTGCTGGTAAATGTCAGCCGGTTGGCTATTGACCTGGAAGACCATATTGCAGAGCTGGATATTAATCCGTTGTTGGTTCTTCCCGAAGGAAAAGGGGTTTGTGTGGCTGATGCTTTGGTGATAAAAAAGTAGAATGGAAATTTATTTTATGTATTTTGATAACAATTTTCAACCGAATCATTCATTTGCCCCTGCTTTTTTTTGCAAGAAACAATTAAATATTGAATTGAATATAAAATTTAGTTAGATTTCAGTCCTCCTTAAAAATAATTCCACCGGAATATGTTATTTCTAAAGTCCATTTATGTGTTCCCTTACCTGCAACACTGACAACTCCGGATAATTGTTCACCGGTACTAAAATAACCAATTAAGCTGTGAGAGCCTTCTTCTATGTATTTATAAACAGTATATTCACCATTCATAATTGTTCCATAAGAAACAGAACCTATTTCTGTTAAATATAATGCAGATTTGTAACCATTATAAATTCTAATGTTATGTATTGGTTCTTTAGCACATTTTTGAAATAAACATATTATTGAAAACAATGTAAGTAGAAATAATATTTTTTTCATAATATATATTCATTCTAATTAAACACAACTGTATGTATAAAGGTAATATGACCTTATACCCTTTATATACTATAGAATAATTATCTTCTGTATTTCAATGAATTGATTACCCAGAACTTTAACAAAATAAACTCCTTTTGCAAAACTTCTCATATCAATTTCCATAACTTGTTCTGCAACTGTTGTGGATAATACAATCTGATTAGAGATATTTAATACTTCAATTGAAATATCTTCAGTATTGGGGGTTCCAAACTCAAGACTGAATATACCATTATTTGGATTCGGATAAATATTGAAGCTAAAGCTATTTTCATTGTCTGCAATATCATCAGGGAATGATATAGTTACCATGTCGGTTATATAACAGTCATTTGCATCGGTTACCGTAACAAAATAATCTCCAGAGCAAAGAGCAGTAGCCGGAGAAGTGGTTTGACCATCGCTCCATAAATAACTATAAGATGGTGTTCCGCCTGATGGTGTTGCAGTAGCTGAACCATCGCAGGCATCGTAAGAACTTTCATCAACTCCTGATACTATTACAGTCAATGGTTCAGGTTCACTAATTATTTCACTCTCTGTAACTATACAGCCATTATAATCAGTAACAGTTACGGTATAATTATCTGCTGTAATATCAGTTAAATCTTCTGATGTTTCACCGCTTGACCAGCTATAAGTAAATGGTGCAGTTCCACCTGTAACAGTCAGGTTTGCTGCTCCGTTGGTTCCACCATTGCATAATACATCGGTTACAGCAATTCCTAATGTTGGAGCATCAGTAACTGTAATATAATCAATTTTTGTTGCAGTATCTGAGCCATAGGCATTAGTTGCTGTTAATTCAACAGTATAAGTTCCTGCTATGTCGTAAGTGATAAGAGGATTTACATCAGTACTTGAAGGCGGTGTTCCTCCTGCAAATGTCCACGAATAAGAATCACCATCTGAAGTTAAATTAGTAAACTGCAGAGAAGACCCCACACATATAGCTGTATTATCAGCAATAAAATTAGCAACCGGTGCTGAAGCTGCAGGTTCGGTATAAATACTTATATCATCAATCCAGAACATAAATTTTTCAACCGAAACATGTTGAACTGCTATGTAAACATCCTGATTGTCGTAAGCCGACAGGTCATATACTCTTTCTGTCCAGGTATCGGGAGCAATTTCAGGTCCTGCGATTACAGTAAAGCTGGCGGGATTATTATTTGTTGTAGAAACTGCAACGTTATATGATTCATTACCCCATGAGCCTGGTTTAGGGGATAAAACCCAGAAAGTAATTGAAGAGTTATTTAGCAATGATAATTGTTCGGAAATTAACCAATCATTACTTGCACTAGCATTAGAAGGGCAAATAGACATACCGCATCTAACCCCGCCGTGAGCATTTGCTAAAGCAAATCCGGCATCAGTAGGATTAAAAGCAATATATGCCATAGGTGCACCCTCTCCCGGAAAATCGCAATCAGAACTTCCGTAAGTATCTAAGCCATCAACATCATTAACGGTCCAGGGAGTAAAGTCGTATGAATAATCAGCACAATCTTCAAAATCTAGGGAAAATCCTGCTCCCATTTCAACATTAATATAGCCGGTTTTAATTTCAGTATCACTACCATAGGCATTTGTCGCTTCCAAAGTAACGGTAAAAGTTCCGGTTGAATTATAAACAATTCCTGTAGGATTCTGAGCGGTTGAGGTTCCCGGAGTTCCTGCTTCAAAGGTCCATGACCATGAATCAGGCAGATTAGCTGTTAAGTCGGTGAAATCAACAAATTGACCGATAGAAATATTTGTTTCACTTGCAACAAAGTCCGCTACCGGCGGGTCTGCAACAGGATTTACTGTTATGTAATCAATTTTTGTTTCAGTATCTGAACCTGCGGTATTAGTTGCTGTAAGTGAAACCTGAAATACTCCCGGTGTGTTATAAGCTATTGATGGATTTTGGTCTGTGCTTGTACCCGGAGTTCCACCATTAAAGGTCCACGACCATGAGGTTGGAAAATTTGTTGATAAGTCAGTAAAGTTAACAATTGTTCCTGCTGTTACAGTAGTTTGGTCAGCAACAAAATCAGCAACAGGCGGAGTGGGGGAGGTAACAACTTTATCTTCATAATATGTTGCGAGATTGAATCCTGTTACAGTAAGCTTTACAGTTCCTGAAAGTGTATGATTTATTGTGGCATTACCGGAAGCGTCGGTTAAAGATGCAAAGGGCTGTGGGTCGCCGGATTTGTATAATGAAACAATTGCATTTTCAAATGGGCTTCCGTCAACGGTAACAGTAGTAGAAAAAGTAGCAGGCGTTACAGTCTCATTTGATAATGTTATTGTTTTAGGGGCTTCGGTTCTTACCTGTACATTAGCATCTCCAAAAACAGTCCAGGTTTCATAAGTATCCCAGTCGCTTGTTGTAGATGATTCGGAAATCATTAAAGCTCCGGCATTAAAAGTTATAGAACCATAAGTTGTTTTTCCGTAAGTTGTTGATGTCCCGGAACCCGGGTTTGTGCTATAATTATATCCCTGGATTAATATATCATTTGCATAATCCTGTCCTCTCATAGGTGGTGCCCATGGTTGGAGAATAGTTGCCATCCATGCTCCAACAGCTCCGCCGGTTGCTTTCTTTAGAAATGCTTCGGCAAGACAATCTGCACCGTTATGAAATTCACCAACCAGACAGGCAACTGAAAAAATAAATGGTAACTTGTTTCCATTTGTTGCACTTGATACATCAGAGGTTGTATAATCACCGGTTACCCATACATTATGATTTCCATGACCGCAATAGTTAATTATACTGACACCTCCATTTACAGAATTGGGAACAGTTGATGCAGGCACGCTTCCCCCATAAGCTTCATCAACAGTAATATAAGTAAAAGGTAAAAGCTTATTTTCTTTAATAATATCAATATGAGTCTGGTCAGCTTCACCATCATCTCCAGCACCTGCACCTTCATTAGAGCCAATACCTAATCCATCTGAATACCAGGTGCCGGCAATATCAGGGTCTCTTTCATAAGTTATAGTTTTATTACCCTGGTTGGTTACATGTGTGGTGGTATTCGCTGAAAATCTACCAATAATAAGGTCATAATAATTATCAGCACCTGCAACACATCCTAACATTGGGTCCGTTGGGGCACTTTGTGGTCCCAGATCTGATTTAATATCAGCCCAATCGCCAACTAATTGTACATACAGTATGTTTGTATTATTATTATATTCTGTTTGAATAGTGTTTTTTACATTTGTGCCTGTTGAAACCTGTACTTCATGAACCGTAAAACCTTTTTCCTTTTTCCACGTTATCCAGGGTTGAATTACTGTGGCATCACGGGAAGTATATATAACCAATATTTCGCCATATTCACCGACCTCTTGACTCCATTTTAATTTATTTTTATTATAGTTTATAAATAAAGACGTGTAAACAGAAGACATTTCTATACAAACAGGTTTGTTAGGGTCAATAAGGGGATTGATGGGTTCTGTATCATTTTCCACAATACTGATAGTAATGTTTTTATAAACTCTTAAAATATTTTTGACTGCATTATATTGAAACGGATAAACATATATATTTGAACCTCTTACATCTCTTATAATATAAGGTTCAGAATTTGTTATTAGGTTTTCAGGATACCATGCATCAACTATTGAATTAGGGTCAATTTCATAAGGAATAGTTGAAGGGTCTTGATTCCTGTAAATAACACCCCTTGAAGGTAACACCGGATAATCTAATTGATGTTCTTTATATTCAGAGCTGATAATTTCGACAGTAACATTTTTGTCGGGCGATAGCTGAATGGAAGCATTTAAAAAAGGTAATTTTGCATAACCTTTTTTCTTGGTCTTAATATTACCCTGAAATTTAATTTCAGAATAGATTACTCCATCTTTTGTAATCTGATGAATTCCGTACTTATGTAAATTAAAATTTAATGTAAACTCAGAGCTTCTAAGCTGTGTGAATTCCACATCAAAACCTTTATCTTTTATTGTGCCAGCATTTACACTAATGAAAGATAAAAGAGCAGCTAAAAATAAAACTTGTCTGCCGACCTTGTTTGCTGGCAGGATAGAAAAAGTAAAATTTGTTTTCATAATTCGGATGTTTATAGTACATAAATTTGGTTAGGTATTTATAGAGACCTTTGCAAAACCTGTAAAATGTCATTCTGAACGAAGTGAAGAATCTCAATAGACCGCTCAGGACATGCTCCGTGAAGAATCTTTTTATGTCATTGGTTATCAACATTATGAGATTTTTCGTTTCACTCAAAATGACAGCTAAAAGTTAGTTTTGCAAAAGGTCTCTTATCAATAAATTATACGAAAATAATTTTAAGAGGTTACAGAATAATTTCATTTTATTAATTAATTTGCGAAGCTATGTTATTAATCAGCAAACAAAGGAAAATCCTTCGTCAAATTATGCACTTTTTCTTTGACTTTACTAATTATACTTTCATTCTCAATGTTCATTATTACTTCGTCTATCAAATCAACAATAACCGGGATATGCTTTTCTTTCATTCCGCGGGTTGTAATAGCAGGGGTACCAACTCTGATACCTGAAGTTTGAAAAGGTGAACGGTCGTCAAAAGGGACCATATTCTTATTAATTGTTATGTCGGCTTTTTCAAGGGTATTTTCAACTATTTTTCCTGTAATTTCGGGGACTTTTGTTCTTAAATCAATCAACATTAAATGATTATCCGTTCCATTTGAAATTACTTTGTATCCTTTGTCAATAAATGCCTGTGCCATTACACCGGCATTTTTCATAACCTGGATAATATAATTTTTGTATTTATCAGTTAATGCCTCACCGAAAGCAACAGCTTTTGCAGCAATTACATGTTCAAGCGGTCCGCCTTGAGTACCGGGAAAAACTGCAGAATCTAAAACTGCAGACATCATTTTTACATTTCCTTTCAGGGTTTTTAATCCCCAGGGGTTTTCGAAATCTTCACCTACCATAATTAGCCCTCCACGAGGACCGCGTAAAGTTTTATGAGTTGTTGTTGTAACAATATGACAATGAGGGAAGGGATTATTTAATAACCCCATTGCAATAAGTCCGGCAGGGTGAGCAATATCACACATCAACAAAGCTCCCACTTTATCAGCAATTTCACGCATACGGACATAATCCCAGTCTCTTGAATAAGATGAGGCACCTGCTAAAATCATTTTTGGCTTTTCTTTTAATGCAATTTTCTCCATATTATCATAATCTATTGTCCCTGTTTCTTTGTCAATAGTATAAGCGACAGGATTATATAAAATACCGGAAAAATTGACTGACGAGCCATGTGTGAGGTGTCCGCCATGGGAAAGGTCAAGTCCCAGGAAAGTATCGCCGGGCTTCAAAATAGCTAACATAACAGCAGCATTAGCCTGCGCCCCGGAATGGGGCTGAACATTTACCCACGAAGCACCAAACAGTTCTTTAGCCCTGTCTATTGCTAATTGCTCTACTTCATCAATAAACTGACATCCGCCATAATAACGTTTCTGGGGATATCCTTCGGCATATTTATTGGTAAAACAAGAGCCCATTGCATCTAATACATTCTGGCTTACAAAGTTCTCGGAAGCTATCAGTTCAAGACCTGTTAATTGGCGATTATATTCTTTTTCAATAAAACCAAATACTTTATCGTCTCTATTCATAATAGTGTTTTTTTAATTTCATTTCTCGCAAAATTTATCTCGCAAAGATTTACCCCGTTAGATAATCTACATAATAAAAGTAATCTATATTTTAAAGATAATAAATTTTAAACAACTTTTCCCCAATAAAATATTGAATATCTAACGGGGCA
>SDBV01001370.1_pt1 | contig 36639 bp, 34 predicted proteins | sample 2277081 | NCBI WGS metagenome assembly SDBV01 (sample SAMN10402039, study PRJNA504765) | marine sediment metagenome | isolation source: marine sediment core GS10_PC15, 223 cmbsf | place: Arctic Ocean: Southern Knipovich Ridge | collected 2010 | reverse complement strand
TCCAGACGCCGCCCTCGGGCTTGCCGCTGGAACCTTACTGGGATCAGCTCACATTGGAGGGGACCTTTACCGTAGTGCCCGAACCGACAACGATGACTGTACTGGCCCTGGGTGGCCTGGCCGTGCTGCGCCGCCGCAAGCTGTAGAGCCCGTTGTCGACTTCTTTAACGCGGCGGATGAGGATATCCGCCGCGCAAAATGGCGCAGGTAGTAGGGGTTAAATTGTTCCAAAGAAGATCGGAGAAGGGAGAAAGCCGCTATGTCGAGAATGAAAGTCCTTGTTGCAACTATGATGATCGTCGCTGCGCCCTGTGTTGTCAGTGCAAGCCTCACCGCCATAGAAATACTGCCACATCCGCTGGAAACAGACTCCGTCGTCCTAAACGCTGAACTTGATTGGTCCACCAGCGGCTACTGGGTGCTCGGATCATCAGTAACCTGGATGTCTGATTTTGAGCCACAGATCGACATCGACGTGAGTGCACCAGAGCTATGGGATATAGTAGCGCAGGTACTGACCAGTGAAGTCCACAGCATAGATCTTGGCCCACTCCCCCGCGGGACCTACTCGTATACGGTCAACGCAATCCAGACGACGCCCTCTGGCTGGCCGCGGGGATATGCCACATTGGAGGGGACCTTTACCGTAGTGCCCGAGCCAACAACGATGACTGTGCTGGCCCTGGGTGGCCTGGCCGTGCTGCGCCGCCGCAAGCTGTAGAGCGGCTTGATGAAGAACGGCCGGCGGCCGAATGTGGAGAATGTGAGACAGTGGGCCTGCCATTCGACGTCGTATCTTCTGCATCGCTTGCGATGATCCGATAGCCCCGGCATCGGGTTATGGTATCCAACGTCTACATGCCCACGCAATCGCGGGCATGACGCCCGGCTACTTCTCCCAGTCGTTTAACTCCCAGAGTCTTGATCGTAGGCCTACCATTGCCCATTCCTTCGTGTACTTCGCCTCCAGGGCGCGGAGTTCCAGCAAGACCGACTCGGCCTTGTCGCGATCATCCACTTCGACGGCCCGGAAGAAGGCGTACCACAGCGTCCAGGCCAAGTGTTTTCGCACATATTCGTCCTCGATGTGGGCGTGCGACAGGTTGCGCACTTCCTTCAGCAGCGCATCAAGGCGGGCTACCTCCTCCGCGTCGGCGGCGACGAACGTGTCATGCAGGGCGAATGCCAGCCCCGTCCGTACATCGCGGTGGTCGGGCTGCTCCTGATAGAGGGCCCGCATCTCATCAAGCATCTCATCGCGCAGGGCGGTGTCACCCTCCTTCAGGGCGTAGGAATGGACGTAACGAAAACTTGCTGCAAGGCGCCTTAGGGGGATTGTGTCCTCAGGGCCGACGCAGAGCCCACGGAGCTCTGCAAACCTGGCGTTGCGGCTCGTGGGGTCACCCCAGCCCTTGTCCCTGTGGGGAGGTCCGTTCAACGACTCGGCGAGATGCGCACGGACGTCGACATCATCAGGAAACCGCGTGTGGAGTTCGCGCATCTCGTCGATCAACGGCTCTTTCTCGTCACGGCTGGCCTTGAAAATCATGTGGGTAAGGCAATTGACGAGACTGTATCGGAAGGCGGCGTCACCGGGATGGCGCCTGACCAGGGACCGCAGTTCATCAAGCAGCCTATCGGCGCGCATCGGGTTGTCGAGATGCCCGATGGCATGGCCGGCGCCAGTGAGCATGGCCCGGGCCATGCCCATCCGTACGACAGGGTCATCGGTGTGGGCCCAATAGAGCGTGCGCATTCCTTTGAGCATTACATCTATGGTGGCGGCCAGATCGGGATCGCTACTTCGTGCGAGGAACTGCCGGCCCATCCCCCGCACGTAGAGCGAGCGCACGACCGGATCATTCGGGCGCGCTTCGTAGATGGCCCGCAACTCCTCGCACGCCGAATCGCGAAGGTCGAAATCCTGCGAGACAAAGGTGAAGGCGATCGTGTTAAACAGGCTGACGGCCAGGGCCTTTCTGACGGGCTGCTCATGGCCATGTTCTTTATAGAGCTCGCGCAGCTCGGCGAGCCCGGCATCGCGGGCAGCGAGGTCGCCCGCCGTCAGCCCAACACCAACTGCCTTGGCAAGCCCCATCGCCAGCAGATCACTGGCGTCCGGGTCGTTGCGGTGGATCGCTTGCAGCGCCCGCAACTCGTCGAGCGTTGCCCCGCCGTCGGCTGCCAGCATGCCGTTCAGCTCATGCATCAGCGCATCACGACGCTCCGCATCGCCCTCGCCCTTGGCGGCGATGCGAGTGTAGAACAGGCCCTTGGTCAGCCATTTGGCAATCGCGGCGTTGTCGGTGTGCGCTTCGTAGAGGCGGCGCAGCTCGGCGAGCAGGGCATCGCGGCGAGGCAGGTTGCCTTCTCGCCTGGCGCTGAAGAGCGTGAGGAACAGGCCCTCGGCGAAGCGTTCCCGGACGGCCCGGTCGTTGCGGTGGGCCTTATACAGGCCACGCAAACTATCGAGAATCGCATCGCGCAATAGGGCGTCATCCTGTAGGACAACCCCTTGAAGCCGGTAACACAGGTAGAAGGCATCGGCTCCGGGGCCGGTGGCGGCCATGGGCTCAGCCGGAGCGTTGGCCGGCGTCTGCCCCCGCGCGACGGTCGGCAGTAACATCGCCAGTGTGACAGCCGTCAGGATCGTCAATCGAGTTTTCATTTCCCCGTTCTCCCATAATGTCGTTAGTTGGTGGCTACCCCTCTTCCGTCCTGCCTGCGATTTCTATGCGTTCTACGGACTCAGCTCGGCCGGTTGTTGGGTCTATTGACGCCAGGATGCCGCATAGGCGGGGGTCGCCGTCTGCTACGTCGAAGCGGACGGGCATGGAGGTGGTTAGGAAGCTGAGGACCAGGCCCTTCTTTCGGCCTAGCACGCCGTCGTATGGGCCTGTCATGCCGGCGTCGGAGATGTGGGCTGTGCCGCCGTCGAGCACGCGGGCGTCGGCGGTGGGAATGTGGGTGTGCGTGCCGAACACGACGCTCGCCCGGCCGTTGAGGTACCAGCCCATCGCGATTTTTTCGCTGGAGGCCTCGGCGTGGAAGTCGATGATGCGGATCTTCACGTCGTCGTCCATCTCGGCGAGCACTTCGTCGACCGCTGCCCACGGCGAATCATTATTGCCCATGTACATTTGGCCCAGCAGGACGGCGACGCCGACGCCATACTCGCCGGACTTGGTCGGCACGACGGTCCATCGCTTGCCGACGGCCTTGGCCGACAGGTTGGCCGGGCGGACGATGTGGTCGTCGCTCTTGAGCACGGAGGTGATCTCGTGCTTGCGATACACATGGTCGCCGAGTGTGACCACGTCCACGCCGTATTTGCGGATCTTGTGGAATATTTGGGGCGTCAGGCCGCTGCCGCCGGCGGCGTTCTCGGCGTTGCAGACGACCAGGTCCACGTTTCGTTCGGCGATGAAGTTGTGCAGGTGGTCGGCGAGCATGCCCCGGCCGGCCTGGCCTACAATGTCCCCAATGCAAAGTATGTTCACATTCACGTTTAGCGTCACTTTCCCGCCGGTATTTCGGCGGGGTCATTATATGTCGCTCGGCGGGTCGGCCAAAGCGTTTTCCACGTTGCAGCCGGGGCGGAGGCGGGTATGATGATGAGTGGGCAGCAGGCCTGCCCGGGAGATCGTGCCATGATCCAATGCAAAGACTGCGAGTACTTCGGCCAGGACGACGCGGGCAGGATGGTGTTCCGCTGCGACCCGTTCAATAACATCAAAGAGCCCGAATGCCTCAACAAGTGGCAGTTGGTGAAGCTCAACCAGATGATCGCGGGGTATCAGTCGATGTTGAACTACTACCACAAGTTGGGGCCGATGCAGGAGAAGATGTTCAAGGTCATCGAGCGGGAGATGGAAGATATTGACGAAGCGGACAAATGGCGAGTGGACGATGATGACGATGATGATACAGATGATGACGGATGGAGCGATCCGCCGCTGGATCCGCCGCTGGATCCGCCGCCGGTCGTGTGAGTTTCGCTGTCTTGACAGGCGTCGGGCCGGCGTCTACGATGTTGTTCCGTTACAAGTTAGAGGAGCATGAGCACAATGCCGGAACCGAGTTCGCGAATTGCAGTTTCGTCGCAAGGCGATGTGAAAATTGTGGAGTTGACGGATCGCAAGATCCTCGACGAGGTGAGCATCCTTCATATTGGCGAGCAGATAAATGCAGTTATCGCAGATGTACCCGCTCCGAAGCTGCTGGTGGACTTTGCGAACGTGGCTCACCTGTCGTCCAGTGCTTTGGGGATGCTGATTACGCTGCATAACCGCGTGCGCGAACAGAACGGCAAGTTGGCGTTGTGTAACATCCAGCCGCAGATATTCGAAATCTTCGCGATAACACGCCTCAACGATATCTTCGTGATCAAAGAATCCCGGGCCGACGCGATCGCCTCGATGGGCTAGACCGCGTTTGTGCGGCAGGATGTGGTCTTGAAGCGCATGCAGATAAAGTCAACCTGGCAAGCTGCCCATGATGCGGGCAAGGAAGTGCTGGCCGAAGTAGCCAAGTTCGGCTACGACGAGCATTCGTCCTTTGCCGTACGCCTGGCGATGGAAGAGGGGCTCAATAACGCCATCAAACATGGCAGTTGCATGGACGCCGACAAGACCATCCAAGTTGAATATGAAGTCACCCCGCGGCGCGTGGAGATCACCATCACCGACGAGGGCGAGGGGTTCGACCCAAATGACGTGCCCGACCCCACACACGAGGACAACCTCGAAAAGCCCGGCGGGCGAGGGCTGATGCTGATGCGGGCCTTTGTCGACACCGTGGAGTTCAACGAGGTAGGCAACAGCGTTCGTCTGGTGAAGGATCGCCCCGGCGAGTAGGGGGTGGCAGTACTACTCCGCCGAGCCGGAGCGGGTGCGGACGTTGTCCAGAATGTTCATGAAGTTGATGTACGCGTCGTAGGGGGACTCATACGGGTTGAAGTACTTGTGAACGTCTCCGTCGGCGAACCACTTCGTGCACATGTAATAGAAATGGTCCGACGCCTGCAGCTTGCGCCAGTCTTCTATCAGGGCGTCGTCGCCGCTGGCCAGGACGGCTTCGGCCAGCGCGAAAAGGTCGTGCAGGGCGTTGGCCTGCATGCTGTTGCCCAGCCAGGCTGACAGATCGCGCTCGGTGTCCGCCCAGGATATCATGTGCGGCACATCGACCTGGCCGACCGGTTCGTATCGCTGGGCCGCCTGAGATACGGTGAGGAAATCGTTCTTCCCGCCGGCCAGAATCGCTGCCGGCAGGGCACGCAGGAAGTCGAACACCCCCGTGTCCTGCCATTGGTGCTCGCCGAATGTCTCGTAGTCCATGAACAGGTTGCAGACGTATCCGTTGCCGTTGATCTGATCGACCCAGCCGGCGAACTTCTCAGCCGTCAGTGGCCATTCCGGCCAGCTGCGATTGCTGAACCGAAACGCGATGTCGTCGCTGAGGCGGTAGTTTTTCAGCAGCATCCGCAGTTGCGGGCGGTTGGGCGGCGTGTAGAGGAAGTTCGGGCTGCGATAGCCCAGCACGTGGTCGGCGCCCTCGGCGAGGATCACATCGAAGCCCATGTCCGCCACGACGGCCGCCACGTCGTTGTTGTACGTCAGCTCCGTGTTGCGGAACACCTTGGGGGTCTGGCCGAACAGTTCGCCCATGAGTTCACTGTGGCGCTTGGTTTGGGCGATGAACTCGTCGCGGCTGTACAGGAATGACAGACTGTGGTAGCAGGTTTCGGCGATGAACTCCACGCAGCCGGTTTTGGCCAGGGCGCGGAAGCTGTCCAGCACCTCCGGCGCCCATTGCTGAAACTGGCTGATGACCGTGCCCGTCAGCGAGTAGCTGACGCGGAACTGCCCCTCGTGACGGTCTATCAGTTCACAGATCGTCTGGTTGGTCGGCAGGTAGCACTTGTCGGCGACCTTGCGGCAGATGGCCTCGTTGGACTGATCGTCGAAGTAATTGGAGGCGCTATCGAAGATGGTGTACCGTCGCAGCCGATACGGCTGATGCACTTGAAAGTAAAATACAACTGAAGCCATGGTGTTACCAAGATGCAGGGGGCAGGCCGCTGCGGGCGGCAATTATATCGGCGGAATTAATAAGAGTCATTGGCCAGATAGCGGCAACAGCAGTAGCCGGCCCTACTTCGCCAAAACATTGTAGTACACGTCAGCCAGTGTCCTGGCACTGTCTGTCCACGATAGCTGCGCCAAGTCGATTCGTCCATGCCGGCTGAGCGCGCGTTGCAGCGGGGGGTGTCGCAGGACGGCGAGTATCTTGTTGGCCATTTCGTCGATGTCCCAGAAGTCCACTTTCAGCACGTGCGTGAGCACTTCGGAAACTCCCGACTGCTTTGAGATAATCACCGGCACGTCGTGGCTGAGCGCCTCCAGGGGCGCGATGCCGAACGGTTCGGAGACACTGGGCATCACAAAGAGATCCGCCATGGCGAATATCTGGTCCACGTCTTTTCCGCGGAGGAAGCCCGTGAACGTGACATACTTCCCCAGGCGAAGCCGGGCGGCCTGGTGGATGCACTGGGTTATCATGTCGCCGCTGCCGGCGATTATGAACCGAACATTCTTGTACTTCGCGACGACCTTCTTGGCCGCTTGCAGGAAGTACTCGGGGCCTTTCTGCATGGTGACGCGGCCAAGGAACAGGACTATCTTTTCTTTGCTGGTGATCGGATCGAGCTGCAGCTCGCTCTGGTCGGGCAGTTCGACGGCGTTGTACACCACCGATATCTTGCCGGCATCCACGCCGTAACGGCTGGTGGCGATTCGGCTGGTGAGGTAGCTCACGCAGACGACGCGGTCCGCCCCGTGCATGCCCGCCCGCTCGATATCGTAGACGAGCTGATTGATATCCTCGCCGGAGCGGTCGAACTCGGTACTGTGTATCTGCACGATAAGCGGCTTGCCCGTTGCTTTGGCCACGGCGAGCCCGGCTGGGAATGTCATCCAGTCGTGGGCGTGCACCACGTCGAACTCCTCCTGCCTGGCCAGCGCCACCGCGACGGTCTCATATCGGCGGACCTCCTCCAGCAAGTCGCCACTGTACATTGTGTCGCCGATCGGCTGAAAATCGCCCTGTGGAGTCTGGGGCTGCCAGGCGGGCGCGTCGCCGGCGTCGCCCTGGCCAGTCGCCTGGCCGGTTTGCTGGAGGCGCCGGAATTCTTCGATCGCTTGGCGGTATGTTTCCGGGCTCGCGTAGGCTTGGAGCAAGCCCGGTATGCGGTGCAACTCGACGTTCTTGAACAGGCGGACGATTTCCTCGGTCGATGCGGTCTTCAGATCGACCTGCCCGCCCGGGCCGTCCGGCGCAGGGGAGGTAACATCTGCCGGCGTGCGGAATTGCAGACTGCCTTTGTCATCGACGGGCACGGGCGTGGGCAGCACGAAGCACACCTCGACGCCTATTTCGTCCAGTCCCTTTGTCAGCCCGTAGCAGGCCGTGCCGAGCCCGCCGCTGATGAACGGCGGGAACTCCCAGCCTAACATGAAAACTCTCATCGATGTTCCTTTTCGGCCCCGTTGCAGTAGACCAGACGCAATATTATAGCTTTGGCCATGCCGTTGAAAAGGAATTGCCCCGCCGAGCTCGAAAAAAAAAGTCAAACCGGGCCACGCCTCCCGTCAGATGGCCAGGGTGAACGTGGCATGGGCATCCTGCCCATGCGTCGCAGGAGCATCTTGCTCCTGCCTTCTTTTGTTTCTTTGGGGGCATGCCAGGCGAATTGATCTGTGCGCCACAACAACGGCACATGGGCAGGATGCCCGTGCCACGGGAAGAGGCACCCGCCGCGGCGGGCCACGTCAGACAGCCAGCGTGCCGATTATTTCGCTTACGCTCGCGCAGCCGTGGTGGGTGAGGTAGTCGGCAATGCCGTCGCGGATCGTCACTAGACAACTGGGGTCCACGAACAGAGCTGTGCCCACCGCCAGCCCCGTTGCGCCCGCCAGCAGAAACTCCAGAGCGTCGTTGGCGTATTGTATGCCGCCCATGCCGATAATCGGCACGCCGGCCGGCCCGGCGACCTTTGTGTAAACGCGGTGGACCATGTAGACGGCTATCGGGCGAATGGCCGGGCCGGAAAGCCCGCCCGTGCCGTTGGCCAGGATGGGGCGACGCTTGTCCGTGTCGATCGCCATGGCTGTGAAGGTGTTGATCATGCTCAAGGCGTCCGCCCCGGCATCCACGGCGGCGGCCGCGATGGCGGTGATGTCCGTCACGTTCGGCGAGAGCTTGACGATGAGGATGTTCTTCTTGCACACCTCACGCACCTTGGCGGTTATCTCGCCGGCCTGGGCGGGGTCTACGCCGAACTGAATGCCACCAGCCTTGACGTTCGGGCAGGATATGTTCAGCTCAATGCCCCTCACCACGTCCACGCTCTCCAGGGCCTCGGCGACGGCGATGTAGTCGTCGATAGTCGTACCCGCCACGTTGACGAAGACCGGCAGGTTGAGAGCCTCCAGCTTGGCGACTTTCTCAGCCAGGAACGCCTCCAGGCCGACATTGGCCAGGCCTATCGCGTTGAGCATGCCCGCCCGCGTTTCGATGACCCGCTGGTAATTGTTGCCGATCCGTTCGGCGGGCGTGATGGACTTGGTCACGAACGCGCCGAGTTGGGTCAGGTCCACAAAGTCGGCGTACTCGTCGGAGTATCCGCACGTGCCGCTTGCGGTCATCAGCGGATTGGCGAGCCCCACGCCGGCGATATCGACGCTCAGGTCTGGCGAAGTGGCGTTAGGTTCTGCGGACACCAGCAGGCTCCTTCATTCGCTTATGGCTTCCAATGCGTCGGCCACGGATTGGTCCGTTATGTCATTGAAGATGTCCACCGCGCCCAGCTTGGTCGGCAGGATCATTCGCACCTTGCCGGCGGTGGTCTTCTTGTCTCGCTGCATTATGCCCCATATGTCCAACGCGCTAAAGGGCGAGCATGTTACCGGCAGGTGCAGCTTGGTCAGCAAGCTCCTGACGCGGTCGGCGTCGGCCTGGCTGATAAGCTTGCGACCGACGGCCATGCGGCAGGCGGCGACCATGCCCAGCGAGACGGCCTGGCCGTGGGGAAGGTTGTCGTAGCCGAAGTACAGCTCCAGTGCATGGCCCATGGTATGGCCGAAGTTCAGGTGCGCCCGCTCGCCGGCCTCACGCTCGTCGGCGGAAACCACATGGGCCTTGATCGCGACGTTGCGGGCGATCAGCTCGGTCATTACGTCGGGGCTGGCCGTGGCGATCTTGGTGGCGTTGTCCTCGATGAAGGTCAGCAGGCTTTCGTCGCGGATGACGCCGTGTTTGACGCACTCAGCCAGGCCGTTGCCAAGCTCGGACGCCGGCAGCGTGCCGAGTGTGTCCACGTCCATCAGCACGCCCACCGGCTGGTGAAACGCGCCGATGAGGTTCTTGCCCGTCTCGTGGTCCACCCCCGTCTTGCCGCCTACCGAAGCATCGACAGCCGCCAGGAGAGTGGTGGGGCACTGCACCCATCGCACGCCGCGCAGCACGGACGCGGCGGCAAAGCCCGCCAGATCGCCCGTAACCCCGCCGCCAAGGGCGACGATGACCGCCTGGCGATCGATGTGCGGCGAGGCGAGCAACTGATCCAGCACGTCGCAATACGTGGAAAGCTTCTTGTTGGACTCGCCGGCTGGGAACGTTATCAGCCGAGCGGGCACGTCGGCAGCGGCGAGTAATTCGAGGGCGCGGGGGGCGTATATTTCCGCTACGTTGCTGTCTGAGATTACCACCGCCGAGGTAACGCCCGTCAGCGAGGCCACCAGCTGCCCCAGCTCGGCCAGCACGCCCGTGCCGATGTGCACATCGTAGCTTCGCTGTCCGAGTTGCACGGCCACTGTCTTATCCATCAGGCTCATCCTCCGGGTGGTCTCGTCGCCAGTCGTCGACGGCGGCTTTGAGTTGTGGGTCGACGTCGTCGACATCTTCGGTTTCGTCGGCGGGCAGATGGTCCTGCGCGGTGTCCCGCAGTGGGCGGTACCGGTCGGGCCAGAGCGCTCTGCGGGCATCTGCCGACTGCCTGCCCGTACGGCGGACATAGCGGACGAGAAAGTAAAAGGCTGCCAGAAACGCGACAATCGCGAAGACGATCACCACGGTCATGGCCGTGGGCACGTTGGACCGTGTGTCGCTTCTCCGTGAGACGATCTGCCAGGCGATGATCAGGGGGAAGGTTTCTTTCCGCGACAGTTCAGGATGCTCGGGGTCGCCGAGTTCCATGTCCTCGAATAACTTGTAGAACACGCCCGCTATCGTCAGCTTGGCGAGCTTTGGCGGGTATCTCTTCAGGGCCACATTTTCGTCGGTGTGCGTTTGGGGCAGCAGCGGTGTTGGGTCGACCGTGGAGACGATGAGCAGGCCGTGCTGGCCTTTCTTGGTGACGGGGTCGTATTTGCTATCCGCGTCGTAGCAGGTGATAAGCCATCTCTCCTGGCCCACCGGCCAGAGCAAGGCGGGATCGAGGCCTTCCTCGCCGGAGACCTGCTTTATCACCGAGAAGACCAGCACGTTCATTCGGATTGGTCTGCCCACGTATGCGTCAGGCGTGAGCATCAGGCTGCTGTAGTCGGGCTTGCCTACATCTGCGAATTGCTCCTGGGGCAGTTCCGGCAGTTGGCTAGCCCGGTTGAGCAGCGTGTAGAAGGCAGATTCCTCGTAGCCTGTGCGGCTACTTTGGGCAGTGTTGAGAGAGTCTTTTTCGTCGTCGGTCAGCACGAGGATGCGGTTGACGGCTTGGCTAGGCGTTTCATTGGCGGGCGGGCCGGTCGGTAGCGCGGGCGGGGGCTGATCGCCCTGGCACATCGCCACGCCGGCCAGGGCCAGCATGACCACGGGAATTACGAGGCCGGCGGCAAGAATGGATCGTTGCATCATAGCAGCACCAATTGTACTCCGATTGTTGCCGCGGTGTCAAAACCTCGGCCGATGGCGCACGGGCGGTACATAACATCGCCCGTCACATTCCGTTAGACGCACGAGAGCGGGTATTGTTCCCCAGTACGGCGACTGGTCGTCGAAAGGCATCAGTATCACCCGGCACCAGGCCGACGCCTTGGTTTTCATCGCATCAGCCTGTTGCGGCAACGACCTGGGGCGACACCCATTCAATAGCGGGATCGATAACGGCTTGAAACATAAAGGTCAGGGGGCCGGGCCGTCCCAGGATCATGGGGAGAAAAATGATCACCATGAGCATCAATCGCCCAGGCCCCATCTGCCATAGCATGAAGTTTCTCTGCTTAGTCGGAGGCAGCAGTTCGCGGAGAACGTGGTGCCCGTCCAGCGGGAACAGTGGAATCAGGTTGAATATGCAAAGGGCCAGGTTGATCTTCATCGTGAGTCGCAGTATGGGCGCTGCTTCCACCAGCAGGCCATACTGTGCGCCGAGCTGCCAAGTGGACTCGGCCCGCAGGACGAGCCCGCATAGCGTGGCGATCAGCAAGTTGCTCATGGGCCCCGCCAGCGACACGGCGATGTTACCCAGCTTGCGCGGGTGGAGGTTGGCGGGGTTTACGGGCACGGGCTTGGCCCAGCCGAAGTGGACGATGAAGATGGCGATCGTGCCGAATAAGTCTAGGTGCCGTAGTGGGTTAAGGCTAACCCGGCCCATAAGTTTGGCGGTCGGGTCGCCGAAAGCCAACGCCATTCGCGCGTGGGAGAACTCGTGTATGGTCAGGCTCATCAGCAGCGGCGGGCCCATCACGATGACAAAGGCCAGTAAGTTGTCAGTTCCGATAGCTAGCATGGTGGGCCCCCTTTTACTTGACCCGGTGCCCGCCAGCAAGCATAATGCGCGGCTTGGCAAGGGCGCGGCGGCTCAACCGCCTGCTGGGCCCCTATTACCGAACGCCCTGTGCCGCAGGCTGACGCGGGATGCTCGCGCGGGCGATGTGACCCCTATGAACGATACTAACGCCAACATCGGACTGGCCCGCAAGGTCCTTCTAGCCGAGGGCGAGGCCATACTGGCCCTGGCCGATCGGCTGGACGATGCCTTCACCGCAGCCGCCCAGGCCATCTTCGCCTGCACGGGACAGGTCGTGCTGACGGGCATCGGCAAGGCGGGGATAATCGCCCGCAAGATATCTGCCACGCTGGCATCCACGGGCACGCAGAGCATCTTTCTCCACCCGGTGGAAGCCCTGCACGGCGATCTCGGGCGAGTTGGCCGGGACGATGTCGTCATCGCCCTCTCACACAGCGGCTCGACAGAAGAAATCATCCGTCTGCTGGACCACATAAAGGGACGCGGCGCCATGCTGATCGCCCTGACGGGCCTGGCTGATTCCCAGCTCGCCCGCCACGCGGATATCACCGTAACCTACGGCGAAGTTTCCGAAGCCTGCCCCCACGGCGTGGCCCCGACGGTGTCCACTACCTGCATGCTCGCCTTGGGCGATGCGCTGGCGCTGGTAGTGATGACCATGCGGGACTTCGGGCCGGAAGATTTCGCAGCCTTCCACCCGGGCGGCACGCTGAGGCGACGATTGCTGACGGTCAAGGAAGTAATGAGCTTCCGTCCTGGCGAGCATCTGAACCTGGTCAGCGACGGGTTGACCTTGGGCGAAGCGCTCATTGAGGCAGAGAAGGCTGACCGGCGATCCGGCGCGATGCTGCTTGTCAACGATGCGGGCAAACTCAGCGGGATATTCACGGATGCCGACGTGCGGCGCAAGCTGGTGGAGCACAACGGCCAGAACGTTTTGGGCATGCCCATCGGGGATCTGATGACCTCCGACCCCAAACGAATCGATCAGGATGCTCTGGCTGCCGAAGCCCTGGCGATCCTCAACCGCAACCGCATAGATGAGCTACCTGTTGTCGATCAGGGCGGCAAGCCGGTCGGCATTATCGACGTGCAGGATTTGCTGGGAATCAAGACGGTGAGCAATGGTAGAGGTTAACTTCAGGAAAATCGACCTGCTGGTCATGGACGTCGACGGCGTGCTGACTGACGGTCGGATTACATACAGCGATGCCGGCGCGGAGTTAAAGAGCTTTCATGTCCGCGATGGTGCGGGCATGAAATACTGGAAGCGATCCGGGCGAAAGCTGGCCATCATTACCGGCAGAGGCGGCCCGGCCGTCCAGCGGCGAGCGGATGAACTGGACGTGGATGCCATGCGTATGAACGCCAAAGACAAGCTGCCGGCTTTGCTGGAAGTGCTGGAAGAACTGTCCATCCCAGCCGACCGGACTGCGGTGATCGGCGACGACCTTACCGACCTGCCGATGCTGCGGCGTTGCGCGCTTTCGGTGGCTGTGGCGGACGCTGTAGCTGAGGTCCGCCAGGCGGTGGATTGCGTGACAGACTTGCCCGGTGGGGCAGGGGCTGTGCGAGAGACCATTGAATACATCCTCAAAGAGGCCAATGCCTGGGCTGGCATAATGGCCAGATACAAGAGCGGGGGCAGGCGAACAGAATGAGACGGCGACTGATAATGCTGGTCGGCAGCTTTCTGGTTATCCTCCTGGCGGTAATGGTCGTCAAGTGGTCGGCCGCGGACGACCTGACGACACGGGACACCCTAAGTGATCGCAGTGAGGATCATGTCCCACGGAAGGTCGGCGCTCCTTCTATGGAGGCAGGCGCCGATAGCGGAACGTGGGCCAGGTGGCAGAGCCGCAACCCCGATACCCACCGCCTGGAAGGCATCTACATAATGCCCGACTGGCGCAAACGCGACGACGGCAGCTATGTTGCTTACAATCCATGCATCGAAATGCGCCAGGAGGACGGCCAGCGCATCTACATCACCGCCGACCAGGCAGTGCTGCGGGTGGAAGACGTGGGCGGCGGCATGAAGGTGCTCGGCGGGCGAATGTACAGCACGGATCCCGACAATCCACTGAGCGTCCGCATATATCTCGACCGGTCCCCGGATGCAGATCGACCGAGCTTTACCGATTTGGGCAGGACACTCGGGGCCGAAGAAATCTTTGCCGCACTCGACCAACGCAGTGAGGATATGGTCCGAATATACGTCGCGGACATGAGCTTCAACGAGGACCTGTTGGAGATAGTCTCCCAAGGCGACGTGATCCTTCACTCTCCTGAAGTGGACATCAGAGGCAAGGGGATGGTGATTCAGTGGAACGAGGAGCCCAACGCGCTTCGCCTTTTCCGGATAACCGATGGCGGGACGATGTGGGTTAAGAATATTCCGTCGGACGTCAACCTCTTGTCCATGCCCGGCACGGAAGGAGCCGCCGTCACGCCGGAGACTGTCGATGAGTCTCCCGTCGGCTCCGCCGACCAGGCCCAGGCAGGCGACCAAGGCGATGGGCAGCCCGACCAAGCCGACGGCGGGGCGGCATCCGATGAGCCGACGGACATCGCAGTCGTCGCTCCCGTGGTGCCAGATGCTCCCCCCGCCAGCGATGAGGCCGACGCCGAGGCAGAACCCAGCGCCGCCGCCGAGGACGATGCAGAGAAGATTCAGGCAGACAATATTTACCAGGCAGTCTTCAACGACAGTGTCAGAGTGCAGTCCGGCGAGCAGCGGCTTTGGGGCGCGGACGTGCTGACGCTTCAGTTCGAGTGGGGCGGCATGGCGGAAGATGACGCCGACCAATCGGCCGGCGAGCCAACTTCCGACACCGAAGCCGGCGCCCCCCCCGCCAACGACGCGTCGCAAACTGCTGACGGCCCGCCTGCTGACGGCGGCGTTGCCTCGCCGGCCGATCAGGCTGCCGCCAAGCCCGAGAAGAAGCCCGAGGAGAAGATGGAGGCCGTAATCATCTCCTGGAGCGGGGAACTGTCCGCCACGCCGGTCGGCTACACGGCCGAGCCTTCATCCCGCCGCTACGAGATGACGGCCGTGGGCAACACTGTGCATCTGGAAGATCCACAGGCCTCTGCATCCTGCAACGTGGCGAAGTTCTTCCATCCCGACAAGCGTGGCCAACTGATAGGCACACAGGACAACCCCGCCAGAATGTACCTCGCCGGCGGACAGGAAATCATCAGCCCGCAGCTCACGTTCGACCTGCCGGAAGGCAAGGTGAACCTGGCGGGACCGGGCATGATCCTGCAAGCCAGCGAAGCCCCCGACGAGCAAGGCGCCGGCGAACTGCCACAGCTCGGCTCGCTGTCCGACGCGGGCAGCATCTCATGGGGCGGGCGCGTCGAAGCGACATTCGGTACGCGGGATGTCATGGGCGACGACGGCAAGATGGAGAGCCGGCAGTACATTGAGGATGCGAAATTCTGGGACGATGTTATCCTCACCCAAGGCCCCGCGGATGAGTCGCTTGCTGGGCAGGTGGGCTTGGAGGATGAAAACCTGCCGGCTGGCGAATTCCTCAGATGCGACAAGATGCGCGTGTGGATGACGGATGGCGCCAACGGCAGCGTCGCGCCGGAAACCGCCGTCGCCAGAGGCAACGTAATTGCCCGTCAGGGAGCAAGCCTGATCCGCGCGGGCGAGGTGGTAATCTGGTTCGACGAGGTCGAGGAAATAGATGACGACGGGCAGATCACCACGCGGCTTCGCCCGGCTGAGGTCGACGCCAGCGGCGGCGTGAGGATCACCGATATCAGCAATCCCGATCAGCCCATCGAAGCCCGGGCCGAGCGTGTGCAGAGCTATGTGCAGGAAAGAAAAGCCATCCTCTTCGGCGGCGCATCGATGGTCGCTGATGATATAGATCCCGATGCAACCCACAGAGAGAACGTCCTGGCTGGGAAGGTCGGACATGCCGAGATCGTCCAAGGCGACCGACGCCTGTCCGGTATGGAGGTCCACCTCGACCAGGACACGCAGTCGGCGGTGGTCATCGGCGAGGGGCACATGAGGCTCTTCAGCGACAAGGACCTGAGCGGCAATCAACTGGCGGAGTCCCGCCCGGTGAATATCACTTGGCGAGATGAGATGAGGTACTACGGCAAGAAGAACGACGCCAACTTCTTCGGCGACGTCGAGCTGACCAGCGAGATGGACTCCATGACCTGTCAGCGCCTCCGCGTGCTCTTTGAGAAGTCCCAGCCCGATGAGCCTGAAGCAGAGATCGCCGCCGCTGATGTTGACGAAGCGGACGATCGGGGCCGACGGCTCGGACTGAACATAGAACGCTACAGCCAACGCAGACTTTCCATGATCATGGCTTTCGACGACGTCGTCGTCCGCAGCCGTAGCGAGAACGAGCAAGGCCAACTTCTCCAGCGAATGCAATTGACCGGCGAGAGACTCATGTATGATCTTCCGGTCAGGGAACTCAGCGTGTTCGGCAACGGCACGCTCGTGGCGGAAGACTATGACGTGCCCCAGGAAGATGATGCCGCCCCCGCCGCCGACGAGGAAGCTTCCGAGGATAGCGCGTCGCTGGAAGCGCCCTCCCAGACAGCCTTCCTGTGGACCGAGGAAATGCGGCTGATGCAACTGGCCAGACAGGTCACTCTCAGCGGCGACGTGCAGATGATACACCGCAGCGGCGATCAGGTTGTTCTCATGCCCGGGCTGAACGTGCCTGCCTGGTCGGACCTGGAATCCGGCAGGAAGAGCAGCATTCGCTGTGAAGAGCTTTTCGCCGAGTTCGCAAAGCCGAGCGTCAGGGAGGTCGCCGCGTCGGCCATTTCCGGCGACATGTTGGCGGCTGGCCCCGGGCTGGGTCCGCTGGAGCTCTTTACCGCCTATCGCAAAGTTAAAATGGTCGATGGCGCCGTGCAGATCACGGGCGAACAGCTCACATACGATCGCCGCAATGGATCGGCCGTGGTGCTGGGCTTCCTGGAAAATCAGCGCCCCAGCGACGCCAGCCTGCTCTATGAGGATCCGGAAACCGGCGATACCCGCGCCTGGTCAAGCCCCAAGATGATCATCGACATCAAGGACGGACAAATCACCAAGGTCCACATAGTGCAGGTCACCGGCTCGGGCGGAGTTAGGCCTAGCGAATAACCGCTGGGCCATCGCTATGTCTCCCGATTCGGGCAGGGCGGGGCAAGGCATCGGCAGGAAGTAAAAATGAAGTCGCCAAATAAATCAACTCCAGCCGGTCGATCCGTCTTCGCCGCCAGAAGACGAGGACTGCTGCGGCTAATGAAGCCTCAACGGCTAGGGGCGATGATCGTTACGAATCCAGCCGACGTTACCCATCTCACCGGGTTTGTCGGCGAGGATGGGGCCGTGCTCGTGGCGGCAGGGGGGACGTGCCTGGTGGTCAGTGCGCTTTACGGCGAACAGGCCCGCCAGGATTGCGGCGATGTCGAGGTCCGCGTTGGCGCGACCACGCAGCAGATCATCGTCGCGCTGGCCGGTAGAGGCGTCAGACGGCTGGGCGCGCAGGCGGCGCACATGAAGGCCGACACTTGGCAGCGCCTCAGCGCGGCGCTGGGTTCGCGCAAGCTTGTCCCTGCCGACGAACTAGTCAGTCGGGGTCGGCTCGTTAAGGACGCCGACGAGCTTCGCGCAATCCGCAAGGCCGTCCGCGCGGCGGAGAAGGCCTTCAACGTCCTGCTTGGCCGAGGCAAGAAGGCGTTCGTCGGCCGGACCGAGCGGGAAGTAGTCGCCGAGTTGGACTACCAGATGTGCCTCGCCGGCGCGCAGGAGGCGGCCTTCCCAACCATCGTGGCCGCCGGGGCGAATGCATCGCAGCCGCACTACCAAGCCGGCCAGCGGAAGATACGCTCGGGCGAGCCCGTGCTGATAGACTGGGGCGCCCGCGTGGCGGGATATTGCAGCGACTTGACGCGCGTTGTATTCACAGATAGAATTCCCGCTGAAATCGGCCGGATTTATGAGCTCGTCGCCGCAGCGCAGACCGCTGGGATCAAAGCGATCAAACCAGGCGTACTGGCTCGTACCGCCGACCGCGCAGCCAGAGACGTAATCGCTGCGGGCGGATACGGCGAGCAGTTTATACATGGCGTCGGACACGGCCTCGGCCGAGAAGTGCACGAAGCGCCCATCGTCGCCGCGGCAAGCGAGCAGCGGCTGGGCAAGGGCATGGTTGTCACCGTCGAGCCGGGCATTTACTTGCCTGGCGTTGGCGGCGTGCGGATCGAAGACGACGTGGTTGTTACGGCCCAGGGCCGACGCCGGCTGAGTTCGCTGCCGGTCGACATCAAGAAAATGGTTCTACGATAGAAGGAATTATCATGGCCAGGAAAGCCGCTAAGAAAACCAAGAAGCCCAAGGCCGCCAAGAAGGCGCCCGCTTCGCCCGCCACTGCCAAGAAGAAATCCACCAAGGCCAGCAAAGCCGCCAAGCCCCGCGCCGCCAAGAAGGCCACGCGCAAGCCGGCGGCAATGATGTCCGACGTTCGTGAGCTGGTAGGCTTGCTGACGGCCAACGACCTTACCGAGATCCGGATGGAGAGCGGCGACATGAAGATCGTGCTGCGTCGCGGACCGGCCTCCACCGAGGACAGCAGCGTGTCGGTCGCGCCGTCGGCTGTCGCCGCGCCGGCCGAGGCCCCCGCCCCCGAGGCGCCCGCCGAGACGGACGATCTCATCGACATCGCGTCGCCGATGGTTGGCACGTTCTATGCCGCCGCCGACCCGGACAGTGACGACTACGCAACTGTCGGGGCGAAGATCTCCTCAGATACGGTGGTGTGTATTATCGAGGCGATGAAAGTGATGAACGAGATCAAGGCGGATTGTTCCGGCACGATTGTTGAAGTGTGCGTGGCCAACGCCCAGCCGGTGGAATTCGGACAGACGCTATTCCGCGTCAAGCCGGCGTAATAGAAGGACGTTGAGCATGTTCTCACGCATAATGGTTGCAAATCGCGGAGAGGTGGCCCTGCGGATTATCCGGGCCTGCAAGGAACTCGGTGTCGAGACGGTCGCTGTCTACTCCGAGGCCGACCGCAACGCAAGCTACCTTCACCTGGCTGACGAGCGTATTTGCATCGGGCCGCCGCCGTCGGCGGAAAGCTATCTCAACATTCCGCGGATCATAGCCGCTGCTGAAATCGCCGACGTTGAGGCAATTCACCCCGGGTACGGTTTCCTGGCCGAGAACAGCCACTTCGCCGAAATCTGCCGAGATTGCGAAATCGAATTCATAGGCCCGTCCGTCGAAAGCATGAAGGTGCTGGGCGATAAGATTCAGGCGCGCAAGCTAGCCGGCGAGGCCGGCGTGCCGATGAGCAAAGGCAGCGACGGGCCGGTGGAAACGGTCGACGAGGCGGTCAAACTGGCCGGCCAAATCGGCTATCCGGTGGCTGTCAAAGCAGCGGCCGGCGGCGGGGGCAGGGGCATCCGCTTCGCCCACAATGCAGCGACGCTGCGGCTGGTCTTCCGGCAGGCGGCTACGGAGGCAGAAGTGGCCTTCGGTGACGGCAGAGTGTACATCGAAAAGTGCATCGAGAACTTCCGCCACATCGAGGTGCAGGTCCTCGGCGACATGCACGGCAACGTCGTGCATTTGTTCGAGCGCGAATGTTCCGTACAGCGGCGCCGTCAGAAGCTAATCGAGGAAACTCCCGCGCCGGGCCTCAGCGACGAGTTGCGGCAGGAAGTCTGCACCGCGTCCGTTCGCTTGGCGGAAAAGGCTGAGTACTACGGAGCCGGCACGGTCGAGTTCATGCTCGACTCGGACAATAAGTTCCACTTTCTGGAGGTCAACACCCGCATTCAGGTCGAGCATCCGATCACTGAGATGGTGACGGGCATTGATCTGGTGAAGTGGCAACTCCGCATCGCCGCCGGCGAGAAACTCACCTTCACGCAGAAGGACATCCGCCAGAACGGCCATAGTATCGAGTGCCGGATCAACGCGGAGGATCCGGAGCATGACTTCCGCCCGAGCCCCGGGCGTGTGGACATGTTCGTGGCGCCCGGCGGGCTTGGCGTACGGTGGGACTCCCACGTGTACCAGGGATATAATATTCCGCCGACCTACGACAGCCTGGTCGGCAAGCTGATTGTCCACTGCCCGACGCGTGACGAGGCCATCGCCACCGCCAAGCGGGCGCTGGATGAGTTCGTCATCGAGCCGACCAAGACCACGATATCCCTTTGCCGGGATGTCCTGCACCACGACCGATTCGTGCGGGGACAGTGGGACACGACGCTGATCGAACGAGAAATGTTGCACAAGCCGTAACATCCCCATCCGGCCCTACTTCCAGAGAGCTACACCATGAGCAAAATCAACGCCATCAAAGGCAACGCCGTAATCGGTCAGTCCGGCGGGCCCACCGCCGTCATCAACGAATCGCTTGTCGGCGTGATCGAATCGATCGGACAGTTCGCCGAGGTGGGCAAGCTGTTGGGCGCCCGCCACGGCGTGCGCGGCATCAAGCAGGAGCAGTTCATCCCGCTGGACGGGCTGTCCAAGCGCAAGCTGGAGGCCGTCGCCGTCACGCCGGCAGCCGCCCTGGGCTCCAGCAGAGATAAGCCCGACGAAGCCTACTGCGAGGACATCCTCAACGTCTTCAAGAAGCACGACGTGCGGTACTTCTTCTACATCGGCGGCAACGACTCCGCCGACACCGCGCGAATCGTCAACGAAATGGCAGCCGCCATCGACTACGAACTGCGCGTGTTCCACATTCCCAAGACCATCGACAACGATCTGTGCGTCACAGACCACTGTCCGGGCTACGGCTCGGCGGCGAAGTTCGTCGCATCGGCATTCATGGGCGACGACCGCGACGTCACGTCGCTGCCGGGCATCAAGATCAATGTCGTGATGGGCCGCAACGCCGGCTGGCTAACCGCAGCAGCCGCGCTCGGCAGACACGACGACACCGATGGCCCACACCTTATTTACGTGCCCGAGATTGCCTTCTCACTGAAGCGATTCATCGACGACGTCGACCGCATCTACAGCAAGCTGGGACGGTGTCAGATAGCCGTCTCGGAGGGCATCGTCGACGACACGGACCAGCCCGTTTCAGCCGCTCTTGCAGAAAAGCTTGGTCATCGCGTGGAACGCGACAGCCATGGCAACGTGCAACTCTCGGGTTCTGGCACGCTGGGCGATTTCCTGGCTGACTACATCAAGAGCGAACTCGGCAAGGACCGCTACGCGAAGCTGCGCGTCCGGGCGGACACGTTCGGCTATCTGCAGCGGAGCTTCGCGGGGTACGCATCGGCTGTCGATCAGAAGGAAGCTCGCATGGTCGGGCGAAAGGCCGTCGAGTACGCGATGGCCGGGCACTCCGGCGGGTCGGTCGCCATCGTCCGCGCCAAGGGCAAGGCCTACCGCGTCACCTACAGGCGAGCCGAGCTCAAGGACGTCGCCCGCGTGACCAAGGAACTGCCCCGCAACTACATCAACAAGGCGGGCAACCACGTCACGGAACGCTTCCGCAACTACGCACTACCGCTAACAGGCGGCCTGCCGACCATCGGCAAACTCATGTAGATGAAGTTGCGATTTTAGATTTGCGATTTTAGATTGCTTCGCGCGGGCGTGGGACGTGCTGCAGAGCCGGCAACAAATCAAAAATGCTTCTCTACGCCCCAAACTTTTCCAGTTTCTCCGCGTGCGCCATTGCCAGCGGGATTAGCTGCTTGGCGTAAATCGTGCCGATCTGGCCGGCCCGGCAGGTTACTTCGTCGAATCTGCCGCCGTCGCCGCCGCGTAGGTGCGGGGCTTTCATGAGCACCGGCACGGAGTGCCAACTGTGGGCTTTCATGCTCGGCGGCGTGGAGTGGTCGCCCGTGATCAGCAGCACGTCGGGGTCGGCTGCCAGCAGCGTCGGCAGGGCGGCGTCCATTTCCTCTATGCGGGCGATCTTGCCCGCCAGGTCGCCGTCCTCGCCGGTCTTGTCCGTGTATTTGAAGTGGCTGAACACGAACGTGTGGTCCTGCATCGCCTTGACGGTCTCGGCGCATATGGCGGCGGCCGTGGTGGGCTGGCCTACCAGCTCCATGTCGACCAGCCGGGCAACGCCGCGGTACATCGGGTAGCCCGCCACCGCCGCGGGCGTAAGCTTGAACCGCTCGGCGAAGGTGGGCCAGTTGGGGAACTTGGCAAAGCCTCGCGCGAGAATCATGTTCGCCTGCGGCTCGTCGGCAAGAATCCGCCCGACCTGGCCGATCAGATCTTCGACGATGGCAGCAGTCTTCGAGCCGTCATGCGGCGCCCGCGTGGGCGATAGCGGCGCCTTGCCGACGGCTTGCGGGTCGGTCTCGCCGATGTCGTCGTCCAGCCCGTCGCCGCGCAGCACCATAAGCGCGCGGTGTTCTGCCACCGTTTCGAAAATCACTTCCACGCCGGCCGGCGGCTTGATGTTCTCGCGGATCATCCCCAGCACGCGCTTGTTCACGTCGTCGCCGATTCGCCCTGCTCGCCGGTCGGTGACCAGGCCGTCCGAATCCACCGTGCAGAAGTTCAGCCTGGCAGCGACGTCGCGCGGGGTGATGGGGAACTCTATGCCCAACGCGCTGAGCACGCCTCGACCCACCTTGAACACGGTCGGATCGTAGCCGAACAGGCCCAGGTGCCCGGGCCCCGAGCCCGGCGTGACGGCCACGTCCACAGGCCGGTGCAACCCCAGCGCGCTGCGAGCGGCCAGGGCGTCCAGGTTGGGCGTTTTGGCTTGCTGCAGGGCCGTGCCATTCCCGTCGTTGTCGCAATCGCCCACGCCGTCCATTACCAGCAGCACGATTCGCTTGTCGTTGGCAATCGCCAGGGAGCTTATCAGGTCGCCATATTCGTCGCGTATCATCGGTATGGTCCTTCGTGATGACGTAGTGGTTGGGGGCTTGGCAGCGGGCTAAGTGTATCACCGGCGGGCGCGGCAAGCCAGCGAGGAATGACGGCAGGGGGGCGGACGACGGATGTTAAATGAGAAATTGCAAATGATGAATGCGACAGGCGCGATGGGCGTGACGTGGCCTGGCGGCTTGTTTCACAATTGCAAATCCCCAAGCGCAAATCCAAAATCAAGACGCCTCACCCATCACCGTCACTATCACCCGCCTCGTCCTGGGTCCGTCGAACTCGCAGAAGAACACCGACTGCCACGTCCCCAGGGCCATTCGCCCATCGACGATCGGCGCGGTAGCCCCGCAACCCATCATGGAACTCTTGATGTGAGCCGCCGAGTTGCCCTCACTATGTCGGTAAAACCCCTGCCGATGCGGCACAGCCACGTCCAGCCCAGCCAGCACGTCATGAATCACATCCGGGTCGGCGTTCTCATTAATCGTCACGCCGGCGGTCGTGTGGGGCACGTAAATGTGCACCAGGCCGGATGACGCGCCGGCTTCTTGGATGGCGGCGGCTATCGACGGCGTGATGTCGATCATGGCGTCGCGGCTGGGCGTTGGGACGTCAAATGTTGTGGTATGCATGCCCCGCATATACCGCAAGGGGCCGACCCGTGCAACCATCCCGCGCGGCCAGCCCCTTGCGTGGCACGGGGAATGTTGTCAGACTCTGCGCAGATCGCATCATCACGGGTAATAGCATGGGAAAGGGCTTATCATGACACGCACACGCATTTCACGCGCGGCGGCGATAGCTTCGCGCATCGCTGCGCTGGTCGTCGTCGGGCTTATCGCCGGCTGTCCGCATGACGAATACGCCATCGAACTGACGCCACAAGGCGACCGCATGCACCGGGAGCTGACTGTCTCGCGCACCGGCATGGAGGTCGTGGACTTCGCCGACACCGAAGGCGGCCCAGAGAAACTTGCGGCCATCTCCGAGTTCTACCCGGCGGAAGTGGAGACCAATACCGACGGCGGTCATGCATTCGCCTATGATTTCGCCTATGCGATGCCCAACGACGTCGGCGGCGCAGGCGAGTACATCACTTTCGACTCCCCGATGGGCCGAAGCTCGGCCTACGTCGAACGCTTTCGCGGCGACGACTCACCGGCCCAGCGCATCCAGGCCGCCTTCGACGCGGCAGACGAGCTGACGGACCTTGTCATCGCCTGGCTGGAGTATGAACTCAGCGAGTACGAGGAGTTCGCCAAGCTGCGGGCATTTCTGGACGAACAAGCCCGCAACGACTTGAAGAATCTGTCGATCGCGACATTCCTGCTGGACTCCACATCGTCCGCGCAATGGGCGGAAGACGACTTCGCCGATCAACTCAAGCAAGAAGTCATCGCTCGTACGGTACAGTACATCGTCGAGCGTCAGTACATCCTGCCGGGAGAAGTGCCTGCCTTCTGGCGGGGCATTATGGCCAAGACCCCCGACGGCGGCGAGATGGTAAACATTAAGCCCCTACTCATGAACATGCTGCAACGCAAAGCCGACCTGCAGGACGAAGACATGCTGGCCGCCCTGGGAGATATATTTACCAACTCCAGTTCACTGGAAGAATCTCTGACGGAATATCTCGCCACGACAGAAGCCTACCAGCAACTGCTCGCCGAGTGGGAGCAACGCGATGACGAATCGGGCCGGCCTGAGCCGGTCGCCGTTCTTGTCGATATGGACTATGCGATGATCCTCTGGTGGGAGTTTGACATTTTCGAAACTGATGATGTGGCGAAGGTTACATTGCGGGAAGTCACCGAGCCGCTTGTCACCAACGGCCTGTGGGATGAGAAGGCGCGGAAGATATCGTGGGAAAACACTCTCAACGATACATCCCTGCCGGCCATTTGCTATGCGGCGTGGACCACGCCGGATGACGCATTCCAAAAGAAACGCTTCGGCCGGACGATACTGGATGGCAAAGAGCTGCTGGACTACTGCCTGTGGTACAACAGCCTGACCGCCGAGGAGTCGACCGAGTGGGACGCGATGATCGACCAGTTCAAGCCGGGCGATGATGACTCAGTGGCGATGATGAAGGCGTTCCGGTTCTCCGGCGGGCCCGTCTCCGATGCGCCCGAAGAAGATGCCGAAGGGACAATTGGTTACGCACGGCAGGGCATCGTCATGATAAACCTCGGCCTGGAAGATATCCCCTAACCAGCCGAGCAAGTGGCTGACCATCAGCGCAAAGAAAAGCGTGGTGGGTCGGCTGATCCACCACGCTTTGCTATTGCATAAACCCGGCCGCTACTTAACCGCCACTTCCTTGCCCGCCTTGGCTGAGGCGTACAGGCCATCGATTATCTTCAGTGTGAGGATCACTTGATCGCCCGGGATCGGCGTGGGCTTACCCGTCAGCACCGCGTCCACGAAGCCATAGATCGACTTGTGATGACACCCGCCCGCTGCGGGGTACGGCATGGGGTGTGCGCTTACGTACTGCGGAGTGCAGTCGGTCAGGTGGCCGTTGAGCTCCATCTGCACGACCAGCGGGTAAACCTGCACACCGCCCTTGTCGCCCACCAGGTGCGTGCCGAACTTGTCCTCGTTGAGGTTGGCGTTGAAGCTGGTCTCGATCATCATCGTCGCGCCGTTATCGAACCGCACGAAACCCACAGCCATGTCCTCGACGGTGTAAGTCTTGTGGTCCGTCACGCCGAACATGCCGACGTGGCCCGGCTTGTTGCCGATGGTGCGATACGACCCGCCGGAGACGCTGACGGGCTTGGGATGGCCCATCAGGTGCATCGTCAGGTCGATCATGTGAACGCCGATATCGCTCATCGCGCCGCCGCCTTGCTTATCCAACTGGCCGAACACGCCCCAGCTCGGGCAGCCGCGCCGCCGCACCGCCTGCACGCGAGCATAGTAAATATCGCCCAGCTTGCCGCTGGTGATAAGTTCCTTGGCGAAAACGCTCTCGGCATCGAACCGGTGGTTATGGCCCACGTGCAGTTTGAGGTTCTTGGCCTTGGCGGCATCGATCATCTTCTGGCCTTCGACGGCGTTCATGGCCATGGGCTTTTCGGTGAGCACGTGCTTGCCCGCCTTGAGAGCGGCAATGGCGACCGGCGCGTGCAGCCAGTTTGGCGTGCAGATGCTGACGGCGTCCAACCCCTTCATCTTGACCATCTTCTTATAGTCCGTGAATCGCCCGGCCTCGGGGATGTCGTACTGCTCGCCGACGCTGGCGAGATTGGCCTCGGATATGTCGGCGATCGCGACCAGCTCAGCTTGCTCGTTCTTCTGGTATGCGCCCAAGTGCAAATGCGAAATGCCGCCCACACCGATCACGCCGACCTTCAATGTCTTCTTGCGACTCTTAGCCACAGTGATGCTCCTTGCGATTGATTCACGTCGGGCCCTGCCGACAAGTGAACGCGGCCGATCATGACAATCGGCCGCGCGATATTACAATAACGGGGCAAGCTCTAGCAGAGCGCCCGCACTGCCTGGACGCATTCGGTAATGGCGGGGACGGGGTTGTCCGCGTCGCCTTCGAACTCCAGGGCGACCCAGCCGAGATTCTCCTGGTCCTTCAGGAAGCTCATCAAGGCCGGCAGGTCGAGGTTGCCCGTGCCTACAACGACGTCTTCCGGCTTACCCGCGCGGTCGAACACGAAGTCCTTGATGTGCAGGCCGTACAGACGGTCGGCGAAAGTTTCCGCCATCTTCTGCGGGTCCTCGCTGGCTGCCATCGCCCAGGCGGTGTCCAGGCACAGGCCGATGCGGTCGGAAGTCTGGCCGAAGATCCACTTCAGCGTGGCAGTGTTGCCAAGCCAATCCCACCCGCCATGATTGTGGATGGCGACGCGGCAGTCGAACTCTTCGCAGAGCTTCTCAGCCGTTCGCAGGCAGTCGGGCAGCTTTTCGATATCGAAGCCGCAGGAAATCAGATTCGCGCCCGCCGCCGTGACCGACTCGAAGTACTTGCGTTCGGTCGCCTCGTCGCCGGCAAAGCTCACCACGCCGATTGCGTCGACGTTGACGCCGGCGTCCTGGTAGATCTTGGCGGTGGCGGGGAAGCTGGCCGGGTCTGCGTAGTCGCCGTGGATGCCCGCGCCGAACAACTCAACGCCAGCCAGGCCGCAGTCTTTGATCATCTGCGCGACGGCTGCATTGTCGTTGAAGTTCCTGAAACAATAGCTTTGGACCGATAGTTGTTCGCTGATATTCATAAGAATCTCCTCAGAGTTGCCCCCCTCTATACACACCGCCCCGCGGGCTGTCCAGCGCGAAAGTTGGACAATGAACAATAAGAATAAAAAGCAACGCGGCGGGTCGCACGGGGAAGTCGCGTTGGGTGTCGCGCGTCGGCTGGTGGCTGGCCGATTCGAACAACGCGGAGATCACCGTTCCGGGCTACTCGGCTGCCCTGGCAAGGGCCCTGACATGTCGGGGAGTGATCGACCCGTAGTCGCCATCAAGAAACGGTCTGGGCAACTCGAGCGAGAAGACCTCTCCGGGCTCACGGCCAGCAAATATGGCTTCCCCCGCATCCCAATCGCCACCGGCCCTTATTAGCACGGCCCGGCCCGCATGAGCGTCGGGACTCAGCAATTCGAGTTCCACAATTGTCCATGACATCAAGACCCAGTCGCCAGTCTCAGCGACGAGGTCCAAATCGCACATCATGAAGTCCGGATTCCACGATACGAGCGCAGCGGTACAAAGGACGTATTCCTCCGTTGCGGCGGCAATGTTGCCTGTCGGGCCGTCGTCGACAGCACCGTCTGTCGGGCCACATCCCGACACGATCAGCCCAATAGTGACCAACAGAACTGCCTTGGATATGAATGTTGCCCGCATGATCGCTTCCCTTTCTGTAGCCGCTGCGAAGCTTCTCGCCGATAGAGACACCGCCACATGATCCTATCTCTATGTACGCTGCGACAGTACGGCTTGACCACGACAAAATGGGAAAAAGAAGCGGCGAGCCGAAATCGACTCGCCGCTTGGAATTACTTCTGCTTCTATGGTTGGCTTAGTACATGCCGCCCATGTCGCCGCCGGGGGCGCCGCCTGCAGCCTTCTTCTCGGGAATCTCCGAGATGACCGCGTCGGTCGTCAGCAGCAAGCCCGAAACGGACGCCGCGTTCTGCAACGCCGTCCGCTCGACCTTCGTCGGCACGATAACGCCGGCCTTGACCAGATCGCAGTACTTGCCGGCCAGAGCGTCGTAGCCGAAGTTCGGCTCGTCGCTGTCGGCGACGGTGGCCGCGACGATCGCGCCTTCCAGCCCACTGTTCGTGGCGATCTGCTTGATCGGACTTGGCAGCGCCCTGCGAACGATGTCCACGCCGGTCTTCTCATCGTCGTTGGCGGTCTTGACCTTATCGAGGCCCTTGAGCGCCTGCAGCACAGCCGTCCCGCCGCCGGGAAGGATGCCTTCTTCGACGGCCGCCCGGCAAGCGTGCAGCGCGTCTTCGACGCGGGCCTTCTTTTCCTTCATCTCAACTTCGGTGGCTGCACCAACGTTGATCTGAGCGACGCCGCCGGAGAGCTTAGCCAAACGCTCTTCGAGCTTCTCGCGATCGTAATCGCTGGTGGTGGCATCGATCTCGTTCTTGATCTGCTGGATTCGGCCCTGAATGTCGCCCGTCTCGCCGGCGCCTTCGATAAGGGTCGTGTTGTCCTTATCGATACGGACGCGCTTGGCCGAGCCGAGGTCGGTCATCTCGATGTTCTCCATCGCGATGCCCATGTCTTCCATTATCGCCTTGCCGCCGGTGAGGGTGGCGATGTCGCGGAGCGTTTCCTTACGACGGTCGCCGAAGCCCGGCGCCTTGACGGCTGCGACCTGCAGCGTGCCGCGCAGCTTGTTGACCACGAGCGTTGCCAGCGCCTCGCCATCGACGTCCTCTGCGATGATCAGCAGCGGGCGACCGGCCTGGGCGATCTTCTCCAGCAAGCCGACTAGATCCTTGATCGCGGAGATTTTCTTCTCGTGGATCAGGATGAGGGGCTTTTCAAGGTCGGCTTCCATCGTCTCGACCTTGTTGACGAAGTGCGGGCTGATGTAGCCCTTGTCGAATTGCATGCCTTCGACCAGCTCGACCTCGGTGTCGAGGCTCTTGCCTTCTTCGACGGTGATAACGCCGTCCTTGCCGACCTTGTCCATCGCCTGGGCGATCATCTTGCCGATCTCGGCGTCCTGGTTGGCGGCGCATGTGCCTACCTGAGCGATTTCCGTCGAGCTCTTGACCGGGTTGGACAGGTCCGCAAGCCCGGCGACGATTGCGGCTGTCGCCTTGTCGATGCCGCGCTTGAGGTCCATTGCGTTCGCGCCGGCCGCTACGTTCTTGAGACCTTCTTCGAAGATCGCCTCAGCGTAGATGGTGGCCGTGGTCGTGCCGTCGCCGGCTACAGAAGAAGTCTTGGAAGCCACTTCCTTGACCATCTGGGCGCCCATGTTCTCGTTGGCGTCTTCCAACTCGATTTCCTTGGCGACGGTGACGCCGTCTTTGGTAATAGTCGGCGCGCCGAAGGACTTTTCCAGTACGACTACTCGACCTGTGGGTCCAAGGGTGACCTTGACGGCACTGGCGAGCTTCTTAACGCCGCGGTGGATGCTGTCGCGTGCCTCGACGTCGAATACTATTTTCTTCTTTGCCATGTGTATTGCTCCTTAATTGGCCCTTAGCCAATGATCGCTAGAATGTCGCTTTCGTCCATCAGCATGAATTCCTGTCCGTCGACCTTGATCTCCGTACCGGCGTAGCTGGCGAACAGCACCGTGTCGCCTTCGGCGACCTGGAAACTGCCTCTGCTGCCATCGTCCAGCGTCTTGCCGTCGCCCAGGGCCAGCACCGTGCCGCGCTGGGGTTTTTCCTTGGCCGAATCAGGCAGAACAATGCCGCCCTTGGTTACGGTGTCGGCCTCGAGACGCTTGAGGAGGACCTTCTCGCCAAGTGGGCGAATGCTCGGTTTTCCGGTTTTTGACTTTGCCATATGCGTTGCTCCTTGTATTTGCTGGCCATTTGCTTGAGCGATTCCAAACTCCGGCGAACGTGCCATCACGCTCGGCCGGCTATTTCCTAACGCCGCAGGCACGCCCGGCGGCGACAATTAAGTTTAAGTTTACTGCCCATCCTCACCGGGCCCCGTGGCTCGCGGAGGCCTGCCCGTCCGAAGCATCCGCTCCATCTGGGCCATCATGCCATGAATCTGCCGGATCAACTGCTCCAGCGCCAACGGGCGGGCGACCACGCTGTAGGCCCGCAATTCCAGGGCCGACTGCAGATACCGTCTGTCACGGTGGCCTGTCACGACCACCACGGGCAACTGTGCGTCAAGCCGGCGGATCATCCGCAGCATCCGCAATACGTCCAGGCCCCAGTCCACCTGGTCGTCCAGCACGGCGGCGTCCGCCTGGCGGGCCTTGATTATGCCGATCAGTTCGTCGTCGCCGTTGACCATGTAAGGTTGAACGTACTTGGGGCCGATCAGCTGCGCCAACGCCGGCAGCCAAGACTCAGCCTCGCCGGTAACAACCAGCCTAAAGGGACGTTCTGTCTTTTGGTTGGCGATAACGCTGACTCCAGGCTATCGCGTTCCTACGACACCGGCCGAAGGGACGCGCGCAACCATCACTTCCTAATGCATGTACTGCAACACCGGTGCCACACCACTTAACAGCAATCCGTAACAACTGTTACGTACACAGATCGTATATCTAGCTTTCGCATTCCCTGCCGAGATTGGCTCACCGGCGGCGGGTGTATGCAGGAATTGGCAGACCGGCCCGGACATGGGCCTGTTTGGTATTGCCGCCCCGCCTGGGATTGCTCCTGCCAGCCGCTGGGGGCCGCCTAGCCCTGCTATTCTCTCGCCGCGAGCCTGTAGCCTACCCCTCGGACCGTTTCGACGTGGTTGCGCGCCTTGCGGAGCTTGCGGCGGAGGGCCGCTATGTGCACGTCTACGGTCCGGCTGGTGACCACCGCGTCCTCGCCGATTGCCTCGGCGATAAGTTCATGCCGTGTCAGTACCTTGCCGCCAGCGGAAACTATCGCCGCCAGCAAGCGGAATTCCGTCAGCGTCAGAGAGACGCTCTGATCATGTACTTTGGCCCTGTAGGTATCCAAGTCGAGTCGAATGGGCCCGGCTAGAAGTTGGCGGACCGACCCACGTCGCGACCCGCCGGGGCGCAGCATATCCGATACCCGCCCCACGACGGTGGACAGGCTGAAAGGCTTGGCCATGTGCTCTGCCGCACCGATCCACGTGCCTGCCTGCTCGCCCTGCGATTGCTCGTCGGTGAGCACAAGAATCGGAACGTCGGTTGTAGCTGGGTCGCTGCGGACCTGCTCGAGCATGGCCCGCCCGGTGGGCTTGGAAAGCGTCGCATCCACGACAAGCAGGTCGGGCCTGATGGTGCGGGCCAGCTTCAGCCCTTCAGCACCATCGGAAGCAACATCGACCTGGTAGTTCTGCCGGCCAAGCCGGGCCGCCATCAGCTCTGCCATGTCGTCGTGCTGCTCGAATATGAGGATTCTTTCACCCGCCATGGCGGCCCATTTTAGCAACGGTGCAGCAAGATACAACCGCTTGTTCCCTAATTGGGAAAAAGTTATCGCTCGCCTGCGGCGAACAACCCTATGAAGCCGACAAGCATTGGTCAACAAAACTCAGCCCAAATGTCGATAAATGTTGAGCGTATCCCTCAACTAAACACATCCGATAACATGGCGAAGTATTTACGTTCACCGGGCCGTTGGCACCTCTGCTTGTCCGCGACGAGAAACGCGTGGCTGTAACTCCTGAAGTCCTGACAGCATCAGCGACCTGGCGTGTGCGAGTTCTTTGCTCTTAATTACATCTTAATAGAACGTTAATTTGACGCAACTTAAGGGATCGGCTAAACACCTTATGAAAATGCTCTGGGTGTCCCCTGTCACATGGGCTGATCGTTCGGCCTGCATGGAAGTCGGGGCGCAGTCCACCACGAAAGGATTCTCGGCATGAAAAAGACTCTTCGATTTGCGGCAGCGGCGGCGTTGCTTTTTGTGTTTGCCTCGCCGGCACTGGCAGAAGACATTGACGATCTACAACGGACTGTGCGCGCCCTTGAAAACCGTCTTCACCAGCTTGAGGGCGCCAACAACGCGGCTGAAGCCGCCACGCGATCACAAGTTCTGGATATCCTCCAGGAAATGCAGCTTGAGTCGCATCCTAATGACTTCCGCGTCTACTGGAACAAGGGCATCCACTTCGATACGGCCAGCGGCGATTTCAAGCTGCAGGTTGGTGGCAGCTTCATGGTCGACATGGGCTGGATCGACAGCGAAGAAGACGAAAACCTCAACAAGAACACTAAGGACGGCACGGAAATCCGTCGTGCGCGTCTGTTCGTCAAAGGCACGATCTATAAGGATGTGTACTTCAAGTGGCAGATGGACTGGGCCAATGGTACAGCGGTGGTCAAGGACATGTACCTGCGCTTGCTGCACATTCCGGTCCTTGGCAACATCACGATGGGTCATTTCTTCGAGCCGTTCGGCATGGAAGGCCAGTCTTCGGGCCTGAGGAAGATGTTCGCCGAAGGCGCACTGACCGAGACCCTGACGCCCGGCCGAAATGTCGGTATCATGGCCAACAACCAGTTGTTCGACAAGCGCGTCACCTGGGCGGTCGGCATGTTCCGCACAACTAACGACCAGGGCATCATCCGCGAAGACGGCACGTATTCCGTGACCGGTCGTTTGACCGCCCTGCCCTGGTATGCCAATGGCGGCGAGCAATTGCTGCACTTGGGTGTTTCGTTCAGCCACCGGCGCAACAGCGACGACGGCTTCCGCGAGTACACCGAAGGCGAACACCACTGGGACGACGTCGTCTTCTCGGACACCGGCACATTCACGGCTCGCAACTCAAACCTGTACGGCGCTGAAGTTGCCCTGGTGGAAGGCCCGTTCTCGTTCCAGGGCGAGTTTGTCGCCAATTCACTGACGGGCACGCCCAACGACAGCGGCGACGATTTCAACGATCCGTGCTTCGCCGGCTTCTACCTGTCGACGAGCTATTTCCTGACCCCCGGCGATCACCGCAACTACAGCACCAAGACGGCGACCTTCGGACGGATTACGCCCAAGAAGAACTTCCGCGAAGATGGCGGCTGGGGCGCTTGGGAAATCGCCATGCGTTACTCGTATCTGGACCTCATCGCGCCGGGCTTGTCCACGCACGAGGCTTCGGGATACCGCGCAGCCGTTGCAAACCGTATGCGTGCCGCGACCATTGGGTTGAACTGGTACCTTAACCCCAATACCCGCGTCACCTGGAACTACATCATTGGGCGTGCGGACTCGCAGAATGTCTCCGCCGAATACTCCGTGTTCCTGATGCGTGTGCAGATGGACTTCTAGACACACCCGGCAGTTTGTTTTGTGCCGCCGAATCGGGCGGGGCCTCGCAAGTGGCCCCGCCCGATTCTCTTCTTGCTTGGCTCGCCGGCTCACCCCACGAAAAAAAAACGCCAAATCCTCCTTGACCAAGCACCGATAAGGCGTTATCTTACCTCGCTCAATACAGGCCTGTGGGCGGCGCGTCGCCTTCCCACGTTTTCGGGCCGAGAACGTGCGTCTTTGAAAGTCAGCCCCCGGGCCGGATGCCTTAATCCGGACTTTACCCGGCGGCGGAGGCAGAACTTGTCTGACCAACTGGTAAAGAATCTCATCGAGGCGGGGGTCCATTTCGGACATCGCGCCAGCCGCTGGAACCCCAAGATGAAGCCCTATATCTTCGGCAAGCGGAACCTCATTCACATCGTCGATATCCGCCAGACGCTTCGCGGCATTCTGCTGGCCCGCAAGTTCATCCAGCAGATCGTCCCCCAAGGTAAGGATGTCCTGTTTGTCGGCACGAAACGCCAGGCTCGCAAGGCCATCGAAGAAGGTGCCGCCAGCGTTGGCATGCACTGGGTAACCGAGCGTTGGCTCGGAGGCACGCTGACGAACTTCCACGAGATTCGCAAACGCGTCTCGCGCCTGGAAGAGCTCGAACAGCTTGAAGCTGACAACATGCTCGACACTTACTCCAAGAAGCAAGGCGCCTCGCTTCGCCGGGAATTACGCAAAATTCTGCGGAACCTCAACGGCATTCGCCGCATGACCAAGCTGCCCGGCGCCTTGGCCGTCGTCGACCAGAAACGAGAGATCATCGCCGTCCGTGAGGCACGCAAGCTTGGCATTCCCGTGATATGCCTCCTGGACACCGACTGCGACCCTGACCTGATCGACATTCCCATCCCGGGCAATGACGATGCGATGCGCGCGATTCAGTTGATCGTCAACACGCTCGTGGAGTCTGTCCGATCCAGCGTCGCCATGCGCGACAAGCTGGAAGAAACCGACAGCGACGAGCAGCCCCGCCGACGCAGCCGCAGGCCCGCAATGGGACAAGCCGAAGACCCAGCCCCCGCTGCGCCGATTGCCCCGCCGGCCCCCGCGGCCGCTACCCCGGCTCCGACCGCAGAGGAGGCCGCTCCGGCCGCGCCCGCAGAACCGGCCCCGGCGCCCGAGGCCACACCTTCTGACGACGCCGGTTAATTTGCCCGGCCCGCACTAACGCATCGGGGCCTGCAGCCCCTCGAAATATCACGGCACAGGAGTAATCATGGCAGATATTACAGCCGCAATGGTCAAGGCCCTGCGGGAAGAAACCAGCCAGGGCATGATGGAATGCAAGAAGGCCCTCACCGAAACAGGCGGGGACATCGAAGCCGCTAAAGACCTGTTGCGTAAGAAGGGCTTGGTCAAGGCCGAGAAAAAGGCCGAGCGTACCACCATCGAAGGCCTGGTCCGCGTCAGAATATCCGACGACACATCGGCCGCCACCATGGTCGAGCTGCGCTGCGAGACGGACTTCTGCTCTCGTAACGACCAGTTCCAGGCCATGGCCGACGCAGTGGCCGACCTGGCAGTCGGCAGCGAGGCCGGCGAGATAGCCGCCTCCGACGAAATCACCAAGACCGTCCAGCAGTGCTTCGAGAAAATCGGCGAGAACATGAGCTTCGGCCGCGGTCAGACCATCAAGGCCGTCAAGGTCGGCTCCTATGTTCACCACGACAACAAGGTCGGCGTCATCGTCGGGGTCGACAGTGACATCGACGAAGACACGCTCCGCAAGGTCTGCCAGCACATCGCATTTTCCGATCCGATGGGCATTGCGGCCGACGACCTGCCAGCTGACCTGGTGGAAAAAGAGAAAGCCTTCGCCAAGCAGGAGGCGATCGACTCGGGCAAGCCAGAGGAAATCGCCGAGAAAATGGTGGTAGGCAAGGTCAAGAAGTTCCTGGCCGCCAATGCTCTGATGGAACAGAAGTTCGTCCACGACGAAAAGCAGACAGTCAAAGAAGTGCTCGGCGGCGCGAACGTGACCGCCTTCGCACGTTACAAACTGGGCTAAGGAATGTCCGATCTTCGCTACGGCCGAGTGGTGGTAAAACTATCCGGCGAGATGCTCTGCTCGCCGGGCGCTTTTGGTATTGACGCAGACGCCGTCGGCATGGTCGTGCGGGAAATCGCAGCCGCCGTCCAGACCGGCGCGCAGGTGGCGGTCGTCACAGGCGGGGGCAACTTCATGCGGGGGCGTTACCTCAAGGACGACCCCAGCATCCAGCGGACCACCGCGGACTACATGGGCATGTTGGCGACCACCATGAACGCCCTGGCCCTGCGAGACGCCCTGGAGCACGCGGGCCTGGCCAGCGAAGTGCTGGGCGCGATCTACATGGAATGCGTGTGCGACCCGGTCGACATCCGCCGGGCGCGGTCCCTGCTGGACGATGGCGTGGTCGTAATACTCGCCGGCGGCACGGGCAGGCCCTTCGTCACCACCGACACGTGCGCCGCCCTGCGAGCCTGCGAAACCGGCGCAGACGCTGTCCTGAAGGCAACCAAGGTCGACGGCGTTTACGACAGCGACCCCAATATCAACCCGGATGCCAAGATTTACGATCGTCTGACATACCAACAGGTGCTCGCTGATCGGCTCGGCGTGATGGACCTGACAGCAATTTCGATGTGCATGGACAACCATATCCCCATCGTCGTCTTCCAGATGGCCACCGAAGGCAACCTTGCCGGCGTAATTCGCGGGAAGGACATCGGGACGTTCGTAGGGGAATAACTCAGGAGCTTGCGAAGCCATGGACGAAATTCTATTCGAAGTTGAAGAGAAGATGGAAAAGGACATTGAGTACCTCCGGACGGAATTCCGAGGTATTCGCACGGGGCGGGCATCGACCGGGCTGGTGGACCACCTGAAGGTCGACTACTATGGCTCGCCGACGGACTTGCGCGAACTGGCCAGCATCGCCACGCCCGAGGCCACGCTCATTGTCATCAAGCCTTTCGATCCTTCGTGCCTCAAGGACATCGAAAAAGCCATTTATGCCAGCGACCTCGGCATAACCCCCAGCGTGGACGGCCATGTGATTCGCCTTGCCGTGCCGTCCCTTTCCGGCGAGCGCCGACATCAGATCGCCTCGCAACTCAAGGCCATGTCCGAACAGGCGCGCGTCGCCATCCGCAACGCCCGCCGCGACGGCAACAAGCACGCCGACGCCATGCAGAAGGCATCGGATATCACCGAAGATGAAGCCAAGAAGGGCAAAGAGGATATCCAGAAGCTCACCGACAAGTCCGAAAAGCTCATCACCGAACTGCTCGCCGCCAAGACCAAAGAGATCGAGGACGTATAAACGCACCGCCGCGCCGTGGGTATTGGCTGGCGTGCGCCACGCGCGTCAGCTACAATTACCGGCGACGACGAATACCGGGGGAGTAGCTCAATTGGTAGAGCAACGCCCTTTTAAGGCGTAGGTTCTGGGTTCGAGTCCCAGCTCCCTCATTTCCCTCCGGGCCTCGCAGCGCGTTGCGGGGCCTTTGCTTTTTCAACTACGCGCCGCACAACCAGCGCC
>SDBV01001369.1_pt1 | contig 36644 bp, 67 predicted proteins | sample 2277081 | NCBI WGS metagenome assembly SDBV01 (sample SAMN10402039, study PRJNA504765) | marine sediment metagenome | isolation source: marine sediment core GS10_PC15, 223 cmbsf | place: Arctic Ocean: Southern Knipovich Ridge | collected 2010 | reverse complement strand
CAAGCATAAGGTAGACGTGATACAAGCAGCCGTAACGTCTATGGACCATCGACGTAAGGCTTTGGAAGGTTTGGTATCCCTTTACTTGGCCAACTATTTTAGCAATCCGAAGGCTCCTAAAGGATCGGAAGATCGTATGGACGAAATAGAAAAGAAGTCGGTGCGTCGTAGAGGCAAACGTACCAGAGAGTAGACAGGTAACTAATTATGGAATGGGAGAAAACGATTGTGATTGTGTTGGTGGCGATAGGATTACCTTTCGTCCTGTATTTTTCTGTCAAGCTGGCTACAGTGGCCTTCTACCGTGGAAGGCAATTTTTCAACGAGTCTACCAAAATAGAGAGAAGAAACGATGGCGACCAGAAGTAAGCGACGGGACCGAAAGCGAGTGTCGGCACGCAAGAGGGCGGAGGAGCACAAGGTAGGATTCGACCGGACGACGTTGAATACTCTACAGGATGTCAAGTTCTTTCGGTTGGACAGGACGGGGACCAGACGAATTGATATTATTCCTTACAGAGTGGGTGAAGGGAATCCATTTGCTGAAAAGGGTGAGTTGCATTATGAGCGGACGTTTTGGATTCATAGAGGTATCGGACCTAACAACGATAGCTATGTCTGTCCAGCGAAGACGGCTGGAAAGAAATGTCCTATCTGTGAGTATAGAAATAAGTTGCAACGCGATGAGGATGGTGATGAGGCTTTGATTAAAGACTTGGCACCGAAGGAACGTCAACTGTTCAATGTTATTGACTTGGAAGATAAGGATAGCGGTATTCAGTTATGGGAGTTTTCCTTTCATCTGTTTGGGAAGTTGTTAGATGCAGAGATTCGTAACGCAGATGAAGACGATGATTACGAATTCTTCGCCGACTTGGAAGATGGATTCCTTCTTAAGTTGGGTGTCGGTGAGAGTAGCTTTGCTGGTACTACTTTCTATGAAGTTGAAACGATTGGATTCAAAAAACGTCGTGAGACTTACGAGGAATCGATTCTGGAGGATACTCATAACCTAGATGAGATTCTTCGGATTCTACCTTACGATGAGTTGAAAACAATCTTTCTACAGATAGAAGATGACGACGATGACGACGATGATAAGGATGATCCAAAGCCTAAGAGGAAAACCAAACCGAAGACAAAGCCAAAAACCAAACCGAAGAAAGAAGAAAAGTCAAATACGGATGACGATGACGATGTTGCGGCTAAGTCTCTCGGTTTGAAAGAGGATATGAAGGTAACTCACGATGAACACGGAGAGTGTGAGATTATCCGTATCAGTGGTGATGGAACTTCGCTGACGTTGGAAGATAGGGATGGGGATATTCATAAAGCAATCGCCCCGGACGACGTAGAGATTGTGAAGGAAAAGCCGAAGTCTAAGAGGAAAAGCAAACCGAAGAAAGAAGAAAAGTCAGATACGGATGACGATGACGACGATGATTGGGACGATTGGGACGACGAAGATGATAACAATGATGATGACTAAGTAGTAGTGGTGATACTTCCGGTGGCGAAAGCCGGTGTATAGACGTCGGGTTTTGGTTGGTCCCGACCCGGAAGTATTTTAATTCAGAAAAGGAGAAGCTATGGATAAGGTAGAAGTTGTGAAGAATGCGATTGACTCCGTGTTCTCTGATACAAAAGTCCCTCAGTCTGAGACGGCAAGTCGGTTGGAAGAGATTATCGAGCATTGCCGAGGACTAATTAGTACCTTGGACGTTGACGATTAGATACCCTCACGGCGGCGGCGTGGTAGACGACACGCGAGGCTCAGTCCAGGCAAGTGCATCGGTGACGTCGGTGCCACGACCTGTAATGCCTCGGAATGAGGACGGATTATGTCGCTCCGTCAAAGCAGTGCCTGGATACAGGTCGCGATTGAACTCAAGCCGGTAAGATTCCGGCCCGCCGTGAGGTTTTTTACAAAAGGAGACTTGAGAATGCTGTTTCACGTGCAGGACAACGACCGGCCCCGGTACGTTGAGGCTAATGACTTTCAGGATGCAGTAAGAAAATGGCAAGCGTTAATTGTCGCAGAGAATCCAGGTGAGGACTGTGGCGAGCCATTACCAAGTGGAGTTGCTCTGGTGGACGAAGAGGATGTGTTACGATCCGACTTTGCAGACGGGTAGCTGGAGAGAGTACAAACGTGAACACCTCACGGCGGCGGCGTGGAAGGACACGCCTGGGACGCGGGTTGGCTACGGACATTATGCCGCATGAACGCTCCGCGAAAGCTGCGGCAGAAAACGTCGTTTAGAGCCAGAGTCGGTGTCGAAACCGGCCCGCCGTGAGGTTTTTGCTTTTACTACGACTAACAGAAAGGATTTGCGATGAGTGACAAGATGCGTTGGAGGTACGGCGACACCAATCCCGTGGTCGCCGCGGTCGACTCGGCGACCGTGATCGAGATCGGGGACCTGATCTACCAGGACACGGACGACGCGAAACCGGCTGCCCATGTTGGAATGTCGAACAATAAACCAGAAGTGGCCCAAGAGGGGTTCGCCCACTTGTTCTTGGGCGTGGCCATGCAGCGGAGCCACTCCGGCGACACCGATCCGATCCGCGTGTCTACGACAGGCGTGTTTGAATTCGACTGTCCATTGGGAACTTATGAGTTGGGTCAGCGCATGGCTATAGCGGATGGTCATGGCGGGGAATTATTCAACCAGCGAGTGCTTCGCAGTAATCCCTGTGCCATCGGCCGCGTGGCCAAGCGGGTCACCCTATTAGCCACCAGTGTGCTGGTCGACATCCGCTCTACCGTGATGACCGGCGGCATTGTCGGCAGGTAGACACACTCACGGCGGAGGCGTGGCAGAAGCCGGACTGACTGGCAGATTGCCCAAGGGCTCTACGTAAGCCCACCAGTTTGTCGGGGACCCCGTTGACGACTGCCATCCAAAGGGCGGGGGATTCCGGCCCGCCGTGAGGTTTTTGATTTTGAGGAAATCGTAGGGAAGAGTAATCCAGAGTGGCAGTCTCGACGTTTACGGCGTCCCCTGCCCCGGGTTTGCTGATACCCGGACGAAACAACCAGCACCCTTTTATTGGAGGATGAATATGTCTGAATCGAATAGCAATAACGGAATTGGTTTTGTGGGTGTACTCACTATCGTTTTTGTAGTGCTGAAACTTTGCGATGTGATTGATTGGTCTTGGTTTTGGGTGCTGTCTCCGTTGTGGATAGGTGCTGGAGTTATCGGTATTATTTTGATGTTATTTGGATTGGTGTTGGTGATAACTAGATGTCTGAGGTAGACGAAATCAAAAGAGCTTTGCGAAAGAATAGGAAGAAAGAATCTGTGCCCGATTCTGATTTCCTGTCTACAGGATCAACCCTAGTCAATCTCGCCTGTACGGGTAGGGTCGACGGAGGATTCACCAAAGGTAGGTATTTCTTTATCGTTGGTGACTCTGCTTCTGGTAAGACTTTCCTTTCTCTTACGTGTTTGGCAGAGGCAAGTATCAATCCCGCTTTCAAGGATTATCGTTTTATCTATGACAACTCGGAAGATGGCTGCTTGATGGATATAGAGAAATTCTTCGGAAGCGGGGTAATGGACAGGATGGAACCCCCCGCTTCCGAGGATGATTCACCTATCTACAGTGGAACTATCGAAGAGTTCTACTATCACGTTGACGATGCGATACGGGAAGGGAAGCCTTTCATATACATCTTGGATTCTATGGATGCTCTGAGCAGCGAAGCAGAGGGCGAGAAGTTTGAACAGCATAAGAGAGCATATCGGAAAGGGAAGGAAGCCCCTGGAAGTTATGGTGATGGGAAAGCCAAGGTTAATTCGTCTAACCTTCGGAAGCTACTCAGTCCGTTGCGTGATTCGGGTTCTATTCTTATCATAATCAATCAGACTCGGGACAATCTTGGATTCGGCTTTGAGAAGAAAACACGTAGCGGCGGACACGCTCTGAGGTTCTATGCTTGCATCGAGTTGTGGTCGAGCGTAGAGAAGAAACTGAAAAAACGAATTAAAGGGAAGGATAGACAGTTAGGGGCGTTGTGTAAGGTACAGGTAAAGAAGAATCGAATTACGGGAAGGGAGCGGACGGTTTCCGTTCCCATATTTTTCTCTACGGGAATAGATGACGTAGGGAGTTGCGTTGACTATCTGATTGATGAGGGGGATTGGGAGCAGAGTAAGAAGGGGAGAGGTGAAGTAATAGAGGCTGGGGGGTTGGGACCTGTCTTGAAAATGAGCAGGTCCAAGTTGATATCTCATATAGAAGATGAGGAAATGGAAGATGACTTGCGGGCGTTGGTGGGGACGGCTTGGGGTGAGGTGGAAAAGGCTTGCGAAGTGAAACGAAAGAAGAGGTATTGAGTGATGAGCGATGATATTATGTGTTGTGTAGAAGGGTGTAAGATTCTAGCAGAAGTAGAAGTGGAACGTTCGGGGGTAACTATTTGGATGTGTATTGATCATTGGGTTTTGTTCTTTCCATTAAAATTAAAACCAAAACCAGAAGCACCTCCGAATATCGAAACGCGGGAAGGGTCGATTCCAGATGGAAAATCGGGACGACTTGCAAGATGAAACGAAAGAAGAGGTATTGAGTGATGGGTTTGTTTGATTCTCTAGTTGGTCCGAGTAGGTTTACAGCTTTCAAGCAGGGCTTGAGAGATTCTACGTTAGAGCGAGGGGATATGTGGCAAGATGTATGCCCTTATAGTTCTAATAGGTTGAGGGAAGCATATGGGAAAGGATGGGCAGATGCTTGTGATGAAGATGTAAGAATAAGTGGATTATGGTATGATTACTCTATAGGATATGAGGATGGATGGTTTGGAAGATCTGGACAGATGCGAGATATTTCTCATAATTATACATATTATACGGAAGGGTTTCGGGATGGGGAAATAGACAAAAGAGAGTTTGATAGAAAGGAAGAAAGAGAAGAGCACGAAAAGGCAATGGGACGGAGAAAATGAATTATGAAAATGGATGAATGGGGAGGTCCGCGTGAGGGTCTTGGTTGCTTGTTTACTTCTATCGGCATTGTTTTGATTATCTGGGCTATGTCCGGATTTCCAGGATTGTAATGACTACCCACCTCCTCATAGACGTATCCTGTCTAGCATATCGCAATTTCTACGTCATGGGTGATCTGTCTCATGATGGGGTGAAGACGGGGGTGGTCTTCGGATTATTCCGGGATATCCTAAACCTGCAAGAGACTCACAATACTGATAAGCTTATCTTCTGTTTTGATGGGGGCTACTCTTGCCGTACAGAAATCTATTCGGTATACAAAGCAGACCGGAAAGAACGTTACGAGAAAATGGAACAAGAGGAAAGGGAAGCGAGGTCGGAATTGTTCCGTCAGATGAAACGATTGCGGACTAAGTATCTTCCCGCCATCGGATTCCGCAATATCTTCTGGCAAGAGGGATATGAGGCAGATGATTTGATAGCTTCTGTATGCGATGACCTTCCGAAGGGAGACAAGGGAATTATCGTAAGCATGGATGCTGACTTGTTTCAATTGCTTGTCGAAGACCGCATCGAAATGTGGACGCCTCACAAGAGAAGGATACTTACAGAGAAGTGGTTCACGAAGGAATGGGGAATCGACCCTAGTCAGTATGCAGACGTGAAAGCAATAGCGGGATGTGCTGGGGATAACGTCAAGGGGGTTGAGAGAGTAGGCGAGAAGACGGCTGCAAAGTTCTTACGGGGAGAATTGAATCTAGGGTTGAAAGTATATCAGAAGATTGTATCTGTGAATGATTTGTGGAAACGTAACATACAGTTGACCCGTCTCCCCTTCCCGGGAACGGAACGATTCGAGTTGAGGGAGGATAGGGTGTCGAGAAAACGATGGGAGCGGGTGACGGAACGATTGGGTATGGTGTCATTATTCAGTAGGGTATCGGGAGTTAGGAAATGAAGTATCCGATGGGTGATCCGTTTTTGGTAGTTGGGGCTATTGTCTGTTTTGTTATAGTGTTGTTAATGGGTGTTAGTTTTTTGATTACGTTGTTAATTGAAAAGGTTTTCAAATGAGAATACTCGCACTTGACCTCGGCACGAAGTGTGGTTTCGCTCATTCCGCCGGCCCTTCCGGGCTCTGGGATCTTAGCGTAAAGCGTGACGAATCGAGCGGGATGCGTCTGGTGCGATTGATAGGGAAGCTGAATGAGATACGAAGAGAAGTCGGAATCGACCTTGTAGTATATGAAGCCGCAAGGCATGCCGCCCCTCACATGCAAGGAGCCTTGGTTGTGTTGGCGGAAATGCAAGGTCAGGTCAAGTCGTGGTGTACCCAAAGGGAAATCGACTACAGGGGATATTCACCTACAGAGATTAAGAAACATGCGACAGGAAAAGGCAACTCGAATAAAGAGAAGATGATAGAGGCTGCCGAAAAGAAATGGCCGGATGTGAAGATACTGAGTTCTGACCATGCGGATGCTCTGTGGATATTGGATCTGATTAAGAGTGAGTTGGGGGAAGGATGAAAAGAACCTGAAACCCTCCGTCCATGTTCCTTCCCCCTTTCAACCGATAATAGAGAAGGGTCACAATAGGAGTGAAACCCACACGTCCACTATCCCCCTCTCAATTTTCAAGGTGAGGACTATTCCAGTCCTGAAACCCACCCTTTAGGTGTCCTCACCAACCGATAATAGAGGGAAGGGGTTGGAATCGGAATGAAACCCGTTACTAATTTACCCCCTCCCTCTTTTACCCTTACTCTAACAAAGGAAATCAAAAATGAGAAAGATCAAAGTCCCAAGGGAAGCCAACTGGAGGCACGTCGCCGTCCAAGCGTGCGAGGAAAACAATTGTAACGAAGACGCACGGAAGGCGATGGTCAAGTGGTCAAAGGACAATGAGAAGCACTTCGCTGAGTTGTCTGATTACGTGCTGGATTGTTCCTGTAACTTTGTGATTCGAGAAATACGCCACGCGACCAGTAGAGAAATGAGGGGGAAAGACGGAGGAAGTATAGCTGAACGTGAGTATTATCCGAAAGGAAAATCAGTTCCGTCCAAGATAGATCCGACCGCCCATGCTGCCGTGGCCGGCAAACGGGATATGAATCTCTTGCTATTAGTAATTAACAACAAGAGACTGGAGGATTATACACGGGAAGACTTGGCCAATTTTGCGATAGAGTCCCGACTAGCTGGGGCGGGTCAGTTGGCTTGGGCTATCTTCGCCGACAAGTTGATAAGGGGACTGAAGCCGGAGCAGAGGGTCGGGGATCGTTGGAACAATGATGCTTTGGAGCGTATGTATAAGGATGCTGAGAGTAAGGCATACGAGAAATTGGAGGTGGCTTGAATACATGAGCGGTGGTTAGCACTATGTTGAAACCCACAAAGTCGATACTACCGCTCAAAATACAATTGGGTGATTATTCAGGAATTGAAGCCCTTACCAAGAGTATCACCCGACAATATACGAGCGGTGGTTAAATGCTTATTGAAACCCAAGATGTGGGTACTACCGCTCAAAATACAATCGGGTGGTTAGTGGAAGCTTGAAACCCATTCCTCAGGTATCACCCGATAATATAAAGCAAGTGGTTATAACTACGGTGAAACCCTGACAACTCGTACTACTTGCCGTTTTTCGTGAGAAGGTTTTGGTCTACGTGAAATCCAGTAGAGTTGTACCTTCTCATTTACAACCCGAGGGAAGGCCGCCCGGCCGGTGAAACCCAATTCCGACCTGCCTTCCCTACACTTTTCTCAAAGGGAGACTGAGTTATGTCTACTGTAAAGTCCAAAGTCAAGAGGGAGAGAAGCCAAAGCGAAGGTGAAACCCATGCTGCTGTTGCTTCCCCCTCTACTTCTACAATCTGTGCCGAGTTGAAAGTAACAGGCAGACGACGCATCCGAGTCATGCGTCGTCAGTACCTCATAAATCAACCGGGTGAGCAAGACTTCAGCTATGAGTTGAATCTGGCCTTGGGACCGGATCATGGTTTGTCAGATGAGAAGATGTATGGAAAGGCCCAAAACCTACGCAAGGTTGCCCTCAAAGTAGTCAAGTCCGATTGGCCCGAATACTTGGACCTGATAGGAGAGAAGGAAACGGCGGTGGCAAAGGGCAGATTCGCCAGTAGGTTTCTGGCAGAGTCCAAGCCCAAGCCGGTGACCAATGGAAAGAAGGCGAGTGAACCCCTTACAGAGGCAGAGGCGAGTGTGGTCGCTACGATGGCCTATGATGTGGTGGTCGACCAATACTCGCTGTCCGCTTTCAATCACAGAAGGAATGGATTCGAGAGAGAAATGAAGGGATTGGTAGGTCAGCTACCCATTCACGGTTGGTGGTGTGCCAAGCGGGGTTGTGACAGTCTTGGATTGGCGACGTTGCTTGCCGAGACGGGTGACTTGTTTGGTTATGCGAATCCTGGAAAGGTATGGAAGCGGATGGGATTCGCCCCTGTAGAGACTGAGAAGGGGGGTTGCAAGGCTTGCAGTACGTGGAGGATGCAAGGTGGTTTGACAAATCAGCAATGGTTCGATATAGGGTATGTGCCCCGCCGACGTTCTGTGATGTGGAATATCGGGGCTTCTATCATCAGAGCGGACCGTGGAGCGATGGCGGAATACTATGCTTTGTTTATGAATGAGAAGGCTAGGCAGGTGGGCAAGGCGAAAGATGAGGGGTTGGAAGTTGTTACAATGAACAAAGCGACGGCGGACAATTGGGAAGAGAGGGGGCTTCCCCGTCCTATGGTCGTGAAGAAATATGATGCGAGATTACATAGGGGGGTAGCTCACATCAACAATCGAGCCCAACGGTATATGGAAAAGCGATTGTTGCGTGAGTTGTGGAAAGAGTGGAGGAAATGAGAGAAGACAATATCGGGTGGTTAATAATGCATTGAAACCCTTTGCCACAGTATCACCCGACAATATACGAGCGGTGGTTAGTCGATGATTGAAACCCTCCCTCCGATTACTACCGCTCAAAACACAATCGACAGGTAGCTTCGATGTTCCAGAAAATTCAACTCCAAGATTTCCAGTGTCACCAAAAATTGCGTATCAAGTTCGATTCTCAGATAACTTGCATCGTCGGAGAATCTGACTGCGGGAAGTCAGCGGTAATTAGAGCCCTTCGATGGCTCACAACCAACCGGCCCCGAGGGGATGGATTCATACGAGAGGGACAAGAGCAAGCATCGGTCTATCTGAAAGTCGATGGTCACGATGTAAGACGTAGCAAGGGAAACGGAAAGAACGAATACGTAATAGACCGTTCACCCCTCCAAGCGTTCGGCACAGACGTTCCGGAGCAAGTGGAACAAATACTGAATCTGGGGGAGGAAAATTATTCGTCACAACACGACCCCCCATTTTGGTTCAATCTCACGGCGGGGGAGCTGGCAAAACAACTGAATCGAATAGTTGACTTGGGGCTGATTGATGACGCCGCTAAATCTATCGCTTCCAAGTTACGCAAGTCAACGGCTGAGGTGGAGGTGTCCGAAGATAGGTTAGGGAAGGCAGAGGCAGAGGAGAAAAGGTTGGAGTTTGTAACCCCCCTATCGGAGGATATGGAGGGGCTCCAAGAGGCCCAATCCGATTACGCATCCAGGATGGCCTCTGCGGCCGATCTAGGGGCGATGGTCGAGAGGGCAAAGGTATACGGGGAGAGGGCAGACAGGCTCCGTGTGGCAGCCTTAGACGGCATAGCGGCGGTGTCTGAGGGTAAGAAGCTTGAGTTGCTTGTAGAGAGAATAAGATGTAGGTCTTGGTTGTTAGAGACTATAAGGGAGACTCAGGAGAAAGCGGGTCAACCTATTCCCGATATGACTGATTTAACAAGTCTGCGGGAGTCAGCCGATAATAGAGCGGAGGGGGTGGAAGTAATCAAGGGGTTGGTGAGTCGGGTAAACTCTCTAAGGTTTAGTATATCGGATACAAAATACGAATTGACTAGAGCAAAAGAACGATTTGAGAGAGAGACGGAAGGGGTATGTCCTATCTGTGGGAATGAATTGGAGGTGACGAAGTGAGTAAGGTAATCGCGATACTCACGGCTGATTTACACTTGTCTGAGACTCCGCCGGCTGCTAGGTCGAGTGAGCCTGACTGGTATGAAGCGATGGCTAGACCATTGTTGCAGCTATGTGCTCTTAAAGATAAATACGATTGTCCTGTAATCTGTGCAGGTGACGTTTTTGACAAGTGGAAGTCACCACCGTCACTTATTAACTTCGCTTTGAATAACCTCCCACAGATGTATGCCGTTCCCGGACAGCACGATATCCCGTTCCATCAATATGACGATCTAAATAAGAGTGCTTATTGGACGTTGAAAATGGAGGGGAGGATTAGGACGTTGCAAGGTACGGGAGGTAGGAAAGTATTTGAAAAAGGATTTACCCTAAGTGGTTTTCCGTTTGGGGATAAAGTGGTTTTGTGTAGGGGGATAGATGGGGATGGTATCAATATTGCTGTAATCCATTCATATATCTGGAAGGCGGGTCATTCTTATCCCGGAGCTCCTAGCGTTCAATCGATTGGGGATTGGAAGGATCGACTGGAAGGATACGATATAGCGGTGTTCGGAGACAATCACTCCGGATTTACTGATAAGGTAGGTGATTGTAGGATAGTCAACTGCGGTTGTCTTATTCCACGACGGAAAGACGAGAAACACTATCGTCATCGTCCTCACGTCTGGTTGTTACATGAGGATTGCTCTGTTGAACAGCATTTCCTCGATTGTTCAGAAGACAAGTGGTGTGGTGAATCGGAAGAATCAACGAAAGAAGACGACAAGACAATCGAAGGGATGACTGATTTCCTGAGAGAATTGAGCGAATCTGAGAAAGATTCCCTGGATTTTCGGGAGGCAGTACATCGCTACATCGATAATAATAGAGTAAGGGGGGCGGTGGAACGGGTATTGTTAGAAGCGTTGGGAGAATGAGTAATATGAATTATTTATTGTTGATTGTTGGGTCAGGGTCAGGGTCAGGGTCATGGTCAGGGTCAGGGTCAAGGTCATGGTCAAGGTCAAGGTCATGGTCATGGTCAAGGTCAAGGTCATGGTCATGGTCAAGGTCATGGTCATGGTCATGGTCAAGGTCATGGTCAAGGTCAAGGTCAAGGTCAAGGTCAAGGTCATGGTCATGGTCAAGGTCATGGTCAAGGTTAAGGTCGAGTTAATCAAATGTCTGTCACACTCAAACGATATGAGAAACTCAAAACCGAAGTCGATCGGATACAACGCGAATCCGACAGGGCGGAGGGGGCTTTGTCTCAATTGATGGAACGGTTGCAGACGGAATGCGATTGTGATTCGTTGGAGCAAGCCGAGAAGAAATTGAAACAGTTGCAAGCATCAGCAGAGAAAGCTAAGAAGAAATTTGAGAATAGGTTGGAAGAGTTTCAAGAGAAGTGGGAGGACGTGTTGGATGGCTAAGGTATATCTTGTAACGGAGGGTAGTTATTCAGATTATGGTGTTCATGCTGTATTTTCTGAGTCACAAAAGGAACGGGCGAAACGTATGGCTGTTTTGATCGGTGGTGGCGTGGAAGAGTATCCGTTGAACATAGACGATTACAAAGATCCCGGAATGGATCATTTTAATGTTTTGATGAGAAAGAATGGTGAGGCAAATGTAGAAAAACATTTTCGATTGGATTGTGTGGGGGACAAGTATAGTACGGAAGTATCTTTTCGTACTGAAAAGGACTGGCCGGGTTTCTACAGAAAATCACATTGGCTTATCTATTGGCGTGGATATGCCAAGTCTAAGGAGCACGCTATCCGTTCTGCAGATGAGTTGAGAAGGCAGATACTGACCGGACAAAGGCCAGAGGTAGTAGACTTTGGAAAAAATTGAGAAGTGATATGAAGAGATTCATTTGTATATTACAATTGATATTGTGGGTAATATATTGCGATATCAGATATTACTCGATTATCCCGTTTATGAAGCGAAGGAAAGTACGTCGCCGTCTCAACAGGATAAAACACAATCGATATAAGTTTAGCAGGAGTGAAGAGACAAAAGCGTTGGATCGTAGTGGATTTTTTATGATTCTTTATTTAATGATCTTGGTTTCCCCGTTTATCTGGGGTAATTTCGTTAGTCCGTTTTGTATGATTTTGCTTATTCCTGTTTGGTTTGCATGTGTAATGGGTATGTTATATTGTGCTTCCAAAAATCAAGATAAATCTTGTGATATTAAGTGGGAGAAAGAAAAGGAAAAGCGAAAGGACGTGTTGATATGAAAAAATTCGATTTACAAGCTACGTTAGTTGGAATTCTTATCTTTATCTTGGGTATAGTAGTAGGTTTAATCATAGTTAGGGAGGCTTTAATCATGGAAGGAAATGATTTTTCGGAGTTGTTATTAGAATATGCGAAATGTGTAGGAAAATGACCGATTTATCCCTCTACCTCCGAAAAGTGAATCAACTCCAAGCCGACCAACGTCAGGCGACGACGGCTGTGTGTAACGAAGAAAAGGAATTGACAAGAGTAAAAGACAACAGAGAATCAATCGTCGAAGCCCAGAAGATAGTTCAACAGATAGCCCAGACGCTCCAACAGCAGGCCCATTCCAAGATAGCCCGGATAGTGAGTCAGTGTCTTAACGTCGTGTTTGAAGACCCCTACGAATTTGCCATACGGTTTGAGCAGAAGAGGGGGAAGACGGAAGCCAAGATGGTTTTCAAGAGAGACGGGATGGAGTTTGATGATCCGCTGAATTCCGTGGGAGGGGGAGTGATAGACATAGCTGCCTTGGCTTTGAGATTGGCTTGTATTACGTTGTCAAGACCAGTACGGAGAAAATTGCTTGTGTTAGATGAGCCGTTCAAAAATGTGAGGGGAGCAGAAAATAAGAGACGTACTAGGTCGATGTTACTAAGGTTGTCGGAGGATTTCGGGTGCCAGTTCATAATTAACACAGATATTGAATCGTACCGGGTAGGTACGGTAGTGGAACTTTCGTGAGGGGCCTACTTTTACGAGAGGAGAATAGAAATGGCTAAGAAGAGAGTGCGGGCGAAGTATAGGATTGAGGTAGTTAGACCGGGTAGTTCCTTTTACAGCGGTTTTTTCTTGGATTTTTATGGATCAAGTAAGACACGTTTCGAGGGAAGTGGAGAATTCAAGACTAAGAGAGGTGCCATGGCAGCGGCGGAGAGGTTGGCTGCTGACTTCCGTCCTGGATTGTGCAAGGTGGTCGATTGTGCGGAGGATAAGTGATGAAGTGGATGCAAGAACGTAACTTGTTGACTTTGCATAGTGGTCGATTTTATATTTTCTTTATTAGAGCAGAAGATAAATGGAGATGTTGTTATAGAGGGCATGATGAAACTCCTAAAATAATAAGGAATGGGACGTTGAAAGAGTGCATCGAAGCTTGTGAAAAGAAACAGAAAGAAATTGAGAGTCAGAAACAAAAGAAGGAAGTGACAACCGGGACGGTAGCTGATTCCGTTGTCGTTTTGGAGAGTAGGGTATTGGAGTTGATCGAGGGAGTAGATGGGTTGCATGCAAGGATGGATTGTAGGGAAAAGGAGTGTAATGAATTGGAAAGGAGTTTTGCGAGATTGGAGGCAAAATTGGAAAGGCATTGTTTAGTACCTAAGGACTAGATAAACCTACCCAATAGGACTACCTCCTAAAATCATTCTCGGAAAGAAGGGAATCGATAGGGTATAATAGGGGAGAATCGACCTAGAGAAAGATTTTTGGAAAGTTATGTAATATATGTCAAACTCCAACGGAAAGAAGAATGGGAAACTCACACTAAAGAGGATAGCGATACGTAAGAGGAGACTGAGAATAGAAGAGTGTTTGGAAAAGGCAGTAACCAATCATGATCAATTGGCAGCTATGTTGGGTGTATCGAGGTCGGTGATTGGAACGGATATAAAAGCAATACATAAGGGGTGGTTGGACTCAGATGGTAAACAAGCAAAGTTAAACAGAACGAAAAGGGTAAGGCAATTAGAGTTGGGTGCGAGACTGAATCTAGCTTCGTATGAGAGAAGTAGACAGGACGTAGAAGAAATAACTACGGTAGAGAAGAATGAGAAGTGTGAGAAGTGTAGCGGAAGGGGAATGAGGAATGAGACGGATTGGTGTGAGACTTGTGGAGGGGAGGGAGAAATCAAAACGGAAGTAATAACGAAGAAGGTCAAGGGAAGTCCGGGGGATAGTTCGTTCTTAGGAGAGTTCCGGAAGTGTATAGCGGAGTGTGCCAGACTAGAGGCGGTCTATCCTAGGAATAAGGGAACAGGTCTCAAAAGACCAAAGGTAAAATTACATGCCCACGTGCATACTGGAGGGAACGGAGCGGGGAAGTATGCCAACGCTCCGGCCGATGTAATACTGGCTGCGATGGAAGCGTTGGAAGAGCTGAAAGAGTCTATAGCTGAACCGAAGACAATAGACGTAGAAAGCAAGGGGACAAATGATTTAGGTAAAAAGGAGGTGGAGTGATGAAGAGGCAAGACGAGTTGAGAGAGACTATCCGTCGACGATTAAACCATGTTGAAAAGACCCTCATGCTTGTACGAGACACATTTTGCGAACTGGAATCGCTTCTTGACAAGACCGAGCCGCTGCCGGACCCGCTCGAGGAGCACCTTCGTTGGCTTCGGTCGGCGACCCACAAGACCACTTTAGGATTGAGCCAGAGGAGTTTGGAAGCAATTATCGCTGTTGTCGCGGAACTGAACCGGCTGCGGGGCAAGGTCAACCCAACGGAGGAGATAGATGAGAAAGTGTGATTGGATTGGATTGTTCTTTTGTGCGGCGTTGCCTTTGTTTTTGTTTATGTTTATTTTGTTTGCGGAAAGTAGAAACAAGGTACGTAACGAAGCAATCGAAGCCGGTGTAGCTGAGTGGACGATCGATTCCAAGACGGGGAAGAAATCTTTCGAGTGTATAACCGATAATAGGGTAGAGGAGACGAAAGGTGAAAGCGAAGATCAATAAGTTTACGGTTAGTTGGCCATGGGAAGTATTCGACGATGATAATGGGGATTATGTCGATTTTGATGAGGTAGAGAAAATAATAGATGACTTGGAAAAGAAAGTCGAGCGGTTGGAAGCTGTATTGGTTAAGAATAATAATTTTGATAGCTTGCTCGTTGATTTGACAAATACTATGAGTGATGCAAGAGATGAACATATTGCTCTTTTGGAGCATCTTTTACACAATATATTTGATGATTGTGTCTGTAAAGATGAGTTCAAACGACGTGGAAATGAGTTATTGGGTAGAGAGGATTCTATGACCAATAATAGGGTAGAGAGTGAGACGGATTGATGAAACAAGACCTGATAGATAGGTTGAAGAGATACCTCAAAGCCGAGAGGGCTATGATGGAGTCTGGGGGATATCGGGAATTGATGATGATGGCTTCGGAATGTGGGAATAAGAAAGGGTTTAAGGTTATGCAAAGTAGTATGTGTAAAACACATCGAATAGCTATGGAGAATGGGTGGTGTGAGAATCAACGTAACAAACTGAAGTTCCTGAGAGAGGTTATGGGTAGTTAGGAAAGGATAATAATGGGAATGATGACTTGTCATGTTTGTTGTGGGGAATGGGTTGGAGGGAAAGATGACCCTTGTCCATTCTGTGAGATACAGGGATTACAAGAGGAAAACAAACGTCTAAGGGAAGGGCAGCCGATTCAAGTAGGGGGTGATTACGATAGTGTATGGGACAGGGATGTGAGGGCTGCTTTGACGGGGATGTTGGGTAAGGAATATGTTCCTGTTTGTGTTGAAGATGAAGCGATGAAAATGGCAGATAGGATAACGAAGAAACGTAAAGAAAGGCAGATCAATCCAACGGAGAAATAGGGATGAAAGCTATTCTCTATGTACATCCGAGTCGAACGCTTGGAGGATATATTTGGCTTTTGTCACTAGAGAGTATTGAGGTCATACACAATGGACTTAGTTACAAAACAACGAAGACAGCGAAGAGGGCGGGGATGCGATGGGCAAAGCGGTTGGGTATCGAGGTGAGTAGTTGTGATGAATTGAAAGTATTTCCGTAGACTAGGCACGGAGGCCCAATCCGAAGCCTAGAGTCAGATGTATGGAGACATCCCCTCTTTCTAAGTCAGATCTTGAACAGGCCGATATAGCCTATCAAGAGCGTGCTCCTAGCGATTTCCTTCTCTTCGCTAAAGGTCTGACTATCCCCTCGGCTACAGGCCCTCGGCTATTCTCACGCTGTATAGCCCCCTTCCAGCTTGAATGCTTTGAGCAACTAGCCCCCTCCCTTCATGCTGTAAGGGATGGAATCCTACCTCCCATCCGACGATTCTGGTTAGAACGAACGAAGAAAGCGGGAAAGGATTCTGATCTTGGGATATGTCTGCTTTGGTTGACGGCCTTTCCGACCAGACCATTTTTGTCACAAGTGGGGGCGGTCGATAAGGACCAGGCTGCAATCGTCAAGCGGCGGATAAAAGACTTGATTCATTATAATAGATGGTTGGAGAAATTTGTTGATGTGAATCGCTACGGAGTGAAGAGCACGAACGGACTAGCAGAAATCGACATCTTGGCGGCTGACGTAGCTGGTTCCCACGGAGAAACCCCCGACGTGTTGGTGGTTAATGAGTTGAGTCACGTGTCAATGGGAGGGCCTACCCGATGGGAATATATTCAGAACTTACTGGATAATGCGGATGGGGTTCCCCAAGGTCTGGTGATAGTGGCGACGAATGCGGGTTTCAAGGGAACTCCGGTGGAGAAGATGAGGAATAACTCGGAGGAATCACCTACGTGGTTCTTTCACACTTGGAAGAAACCCGCTCCCTGGCTAAGTAACGAAGATATTCAGGATGCGAAGGAACGTAATTCAACGAGTCGGTTCAATCGATTGTGGCGGGGGAAGTGGGCAAGTGGGAAGGGGGATGCTTTGAACGAAGATGATATTGATAGGTGTTTCTTAGGGGATAGGGGGCCGTTGCTGGGGCCGGAGAAGGGGTGGTACTATATTGGTGCAATGGACTTGGGAGTCTCTCACGACCATTCTGGAGTGGTTGTAATAGGGATAAATTTTGAGGAGCAAAAGTTGAAACTGGTCTGGATGAAAGGATGGGCTCCTGGAGGGACAACTGGGGAAGTAGACTTGATTGATGTAGAGAATACTTGTTATATGGTGAATCGAATGTTTATGTTGGGATGGTTCGGATATGATCCGTGTCAAGCTAAGCTAATGGCCCAAAGGTTGACGCGGAAGGGGTTGCCTATGATGGAAGTGTCGTTTGCTTCGCCGAAGAATGTAACAGAAATGGCCCAGTCATTCGTTCAAGTAGTGGAAGCCGGGAAGCTGGAATGTTACGATGATGAGGATGGTAGGTTGCGTAGAGACTTCGGGAAGTTCAGCATCGTGGAGAAGGCTCATGGTGGTTACAAGTTAGAAGCGGTCAGTGATGAATATGGACACGCCGACGTGGGGACGGCCTTGGTGATTTGTATGCCTCAGGCGGTGTCGATGCTGGCTGGGGGGTTGTTCTGGACGGATGACAATATAGTAGCTTATGATCAAGAGGAGCCTTTGACTAACGAAGAAATAGAAGAATTGCCTGACGATTTGAAAGGAATCTACAATGCTTATGACGAAATGGAAGAGGAGCAACGCCTGAAACGTCAGGATTTGGACTTTGAGGAAACCTGGGGTTAGGGTAGAATAGGAGGGAGTCCGTATGAAGTGTCGTGATAAGATACCGCCACGTCCGAAGCCTGTAGAAATAAGGCCGAGAGAATTACCTTATTTGTTAATTGATGGATTGAGGGCCGGAGTAGAGGTAGGATTTTCGAGAAAGGAATTGATGGTATTGGTGAAGGTGGCGATTGGGGCCAGTCTGTTGCCTAAAGCTTCTGTCTATTCAGGGTTGGAGCCAGATTACAAGACGGATCAAAAAATCAAGTCCAATAAAGAAAAGGCAGAGTTGAGACGGATTGAGAGAACAATCGAGTCGATGGAAGGGGACGTAAGGAATGAGAAGGAACAGAAGGCTTTGCAAAGGCGAGTAAGGAAAGCGATGGGGAAATGAACTTACGTCGACCAAAGGCCGGTGACTTGCTTTTCTTCTCAGCTTGTACGAAGTTGGGAATAATTATCAATTTAGGTACAATAGGGATACCTGGATTTGGTCTGTCTCATGCTGCTATTCTGGCTTGTCACCCTAGTCGACCGGGAACGCAACCCCTAGTATTCGAGTCGACGATGACTTACAATGAGCCTTGTGTAATCCAAGGTAGGAATATCGACGGGGTACAAGCTCATTATCTGTTTCCCCGTGTTCGTAATTACCCTGGGAAAGTCTGGTTGTATCCGTTGGCAGTTCCGTTGACAGAAGAGCAATCGGCCAGACTTTCCCAGTTTTGTTTCGTTTCGTTGGGTACGTCATATGATAAGACTGGGGCAATACAGAGTAGGTTTCTGGGGCTGGGATGGTTGGGACGGTTGTTGTATAACAGGGAAGACCTAACTAGTTTGTTTTGTTCTGAGTTTCAAGTATCCTGTCTAAATCGATTGCGTTTGACGAGTCAGAATGCAAGCGGATTTAATCCGAATGCTGCGGGTAGGTTTGTGTTACGCAAGAGGATATGTACCAAGCCTAGGAGAATAAAGTGAACAGACGTGATGTAATCAAGGTGATTTTCGGGCCAGGTTTTGTATGTCCGAAGTGGTTGGAACGATTGTTATTGGGGAAACATTCGAGTCAGATAAAGGAAACTCCTAATTACTCTCCCTCTGCCCGTAGTATTATAGAACGATTGTTGGATGGAGCGGATAAGATAGATGAGGAGTTGAAAACGGCTTGGGAACGGCGAGATAGAAGTGGTGATTCGACTTATGGATTTTACTTAGGATTGGAAAAGGCAAGTAACATTTTGGGTGATGATCCGGATAGAAGAGAATTAGGAGAATGAAGTGAAACTCCAATCCATCCTAGCGTTGACGTTGGCTACCGTTGTAGGTCAGTTCTCTACAGGCGGATGGCAACCGGCTCACTCAGGTAATTGTACGGATGGGGTTTGTCAACAGCCGAGAATCACTCAAGTAACTACCCCACAAACTCCCTCGGTCATGCCCAGTCCCTCGGTGGTCAGAATCGAGGTTGACGACGGTCCAATGATACACAACGGGAGGCCGGCCAGAGCTTCGTTTTGGGGAACCGGAGTGATTGCTGCTGCCGACTCGGAATACGCATGGGTGACGACGGCCGCTCACAACCTCCGCGGGCGAAAGACGAAAGATGTGGTCGTCCACATCCGGGGGAAGCGTCCACATTGGGCCCGGGTCGTGTTGGAGGATAAGCAACAGGATGTCGCCGTCTTGCGAATCCAAAATCCCAAGGTGCCCGTTGCTACCATGGCAGATGCGGAGCCAAAGGATGGGGACATGCTCGAAATCGGCGGGTGGGGTCAGGGGAAGTTTCGCTGGAGACGCGGAAGGGTGCGACGGATGCAGAACACCCTGAACATGCTCGAAATAGGAACGCCAGCAAGGGGTGGCGATTCAGGCGGCCCGGTGTTGAATAGCCGTGGCCATGTAGTCGGAATCATCGTAACGTCGGACAACTCTACTTGTCAGGCAGTTTGCATCAAGCGAATCCGTCCGCTCTTGGCAAAGGTCATTCCACCGTGGAGAAATAAACACGGTCTTCCACCCCCCGCTCCCAAGCTACCTCGCAAACGCCCCCTAGTTGTAATTCCTCCCGCTCCCAAGATTGATTTCGATATAAAGGCTAGGATTGATGCGTTGGAGGCCCGTATCGATGCGTTGGAGGCCAATCAGGAGGAACCCGGCCCGAAAGGCCCCCCTGGAGAGAAGGGTCCAGAAGGGCCTCGGGGGCCGGTAGGGGAGGGTGGTCAGGTAGACGTCAGCAAACTTCCTCCGTTGACAATTCATATGTTAGATGTAGAGGGAAAAGTCGTGCAGGAGTACATCGCTGGTTTAGGCGAGACTGTACGTTTTCAGTTGGTCCCGTTAAAGTGAGGGCGATAGTATGCCCCCCGAACAACCCCCTTTGGTGATTCCCGTTCCGGGAACAGGAGATGATGAGATGTCGAGTACAGTAGAGGTATTAGAACAGACTTTTGTAGACCTTCACAAGCGGTCGATTCATTCCGGTCAGAGGTTGCAGGATTCCGCCGACAACGTGGCCGAGCAGACTCGACTTGGATTCCTTGAAAGTAAGCTTGTGATTGGAACGCGGGAAGCTGAGGCTATGAGGAATCTTGGAACGTCCAAGTTGGCTGAACAGATTCTCCAGCAACGGTCTGCAAAAGATCAGCCTTCCTCTAATTAGGTCTGATTGATGAGCGACGGGAATTATGATTCCGAGCAGGATGCTTGGGATGATCGAAGCGACGTGAATAGAAGAGCATACCTGCTATCGAAGCGGGGGCGGGTATCTATGTTGGATTGCATAGGTGCCCGTCTGGAGGAGCTACGTAATGAGCAACGATCTAAAAGACCAGTCGACGGAGAAAGTAGAGAGTGATCTAAACAAGGGATGGTTGCGGGGATTGTTGTCGGATCATGGAAAGTTTCGTTTGGCGGAGGAGTTTCGTTTGCAAGGTGACAATGAAAGAGTATTAAATACAACTCGGAAGGCAGATAAGGATTTCCGTTCTTATCAGGATAGGGTGAGGGAAGCTCTAGCGAAGAAACAATTCGGAGAGGATTACGAAGCCAAGCAACCTATCCCTGAATCGGTGGAAGAGCCGATGAAAATCTCGATTGATTCGCCGACTACTATAAACGAAACTCACAACCATTATCCACCGCCAGAAAAGAAACCGATGGGAGCGTTGGGTAAGGCGGCTATCACGGCTGCCTTGATTGGTGGTGGGGCTACCTTGGTTGGCCGGGGCTTTTGATAGAACCCCTGCGGTCGATTCGGATACTCAGTATAAGTTGCGGATTGTAGAATAGGAAATGACGAGTGCAGCTAACGTACCGATAATCAAATGGGAATGTAGATTTTGTGGTGATCCTTTACCAATTTTTGCAATCAAAACACAGCTATTATTGTTAGGATCTGATGTCATAGATTGGTGCCGCAAATGCAGTACTAGAGAAGCCCATGAGGGATTAGATATAATGGAAGTATGAGATTTTTGGTGACTTTAGTACACGCAACGCGGTGGAAGGTTGTCTCAAGGTATTGGCCGGAAGACGCGATGTTAAGGCAGCTAAGATTGAGATCGTTGAGTGAGGGAAGAATAGATGAAAAATAACAGAAGAATGTTTCCTCACTGGAGTCTCAAATGGCCGATACGTATTCTCAAACGGAATGCAATTCAAAGCATAGTACTATTCACAAATGGCTTGGGGTAATTACTACTCTCGTCATAGGGATGCTCTGCGTGGTAGGTTTTGCTGCCTACCGTTCTAACAACGCAGTGGATAAAGCAGCTTATGTTCAGTTGCGTTGTGAATCTCATATCGCAGCGGATGAATCAGATAAGAGGGCTATTAGAGAATCCCTAATCAGAATCGAATCGGGTCAGAAAGCTCTTACGATTCGTATCGATAAATTTCTCAATCATAGTGGGCATATTGGAGGTAGTAAATAATGGATATTGCTGCACTAAAGGCTGAGTTGCTTAGTGGACATCCAGATACCGGGGCCTACGATGTAGATGATACAATCGCTGCTAGCCAATTGAACGCAGTCAACCGTACGCGGAATGTGGCTTCGGTTACGGGTCAAGATTTATTTGAGGCCACTACAGAGACAGATCGCAACGCATTAACGGCAGCGGATACTACATTGTTTTTGGGAATTATTGGTATGGGAGAGATTCTTGTGAATGGAACAAATACCAAGGCAGCTCTCCTATCGATGTTTGGGCCTTTAACGGATACCCGTGCCAATCTAGCAGCATTGCAAAAGGAAGGCATTAGTCGAGCTGTAGAGATTGAACTTGGAGTTGTCAAAGCTGGACACGTCCAACAAGCGAGGGCCTAAGTTATGTTACCACGATTCTATCGTTTCATCGTCGTCAACAATTCCGGTCAGACTGTTACGTTCAACAATAACGGCCGGTTCAATCTGAAAATAACGGGCTGGATTATTGACCCAAGTACGGGCAACATTACTTATACAATACTTTCTGACGATGACTTGGCGTTTATTGCTGGGGATTCGACTATCAATGGGGCTGAAGAGAAGACATTGGAAATTGATAATACGAGTAACTTGTTTGTCGGATTGTTGGTACAGTTGGAAGTTACCCATGATGAGGGTACTGCCGCCGATGGTAAGTTTGACATCTACTTTGATGGGGGTGACGCTACGGGCGAATTGTCTTCGGATGCTAGCGGTTTCGCCGACGCAGCCGCCAATAAATTGCAGTTTATTGGTTCGTTGACGTGGGAGCCAAACGGTCTTGACGATGAGGTGATGCGATCCTCAGCGTTCAACGTCTAATGAACTCAATATCTAAGGCAACGTGACGTACAATGTCTATCTGGTTGCCAAATTCTGTTATAGGTCCACAACCCACATATGCTGCTGGGTATGCGTGGAATGCTCGTATGAGCGATGCTCCTAACCTATGGCATGGGTTAGTAGGGGCGTGGATTCCAGCGTTGGGGCCGACAGGTGTGACGCTACGGGACATCACGGCGAATCAGAATCACGGCACGCTGACCAGTATGGACCCGGCAACGGATTGGGTGGTAGGCGAGAAGGGGTATACGCTGGAGCTGGATCTTGCCAGCAGTCAACACATCGTGGGCAGTACACCTGTAACAGGTCCTCCCTTTACAATGTCTTGTTGGTTCCGGGCAGACCAAAACGCAGTATCATCTACGGTGTTTTGGATTGGCAACAATGCACTCCACGATGATTGGTACTGTTTCTTCCTTCAGCTAAATGGTGGAGGTGCTGCAAGGCAGTTTACGTTTTGGGCACGAAACGGTAATAGTATTCAATTTAACTCTACAAGTAGTAAGCGATACGTTGTTGGGCAGTGGCATCATATGGTTGGCATTGTCGCCTCGGCCACCTCTCGTTTTTTATGGGTTGATGGTCGTCAATGGGGCGGAGAATCAACAGGGTCCGTTATTCCCGTTGGCGTGAACACTGTTGATTTCGGTCGGTTGGGCGATGCGGGTCCAGGTTCTTATTTCTCCGGGGCTATAGCGAACGCGATGATCTGGGATCGTGTTCTCGCTCCCTCCGAAATCCAGCAACTCTACACCGATCCCCACGCCTTCGCACGCCGGCGGGTGCGGGTGTTTGTGGCAGCAGCGGCGGAGGTGAGTAGTTCATCAAGTAGTTCTATTACATCATCTTCATCTTCACTTACATCATCCGCTAGTTCTGAGAGCAGTTCATCTTCACTTACTTCCTCTTCCTCTGTTACGTCGTCCAGTTCATCTATAACATCTAGCAGTAGCAGTCAAAGTACGTCATCCTCATCGTCTATTACATCGTCATCTAGCTCAATTACTTCCTCCTCATCGTCCCTAACATCTAGCAGTAGCAGCCAAAGTACATCGTCGTCAAGTTCTCTAACGTCGTCGTCATCCTCCGTTACGTCGTCGAGTTCATCTGTTACGTCGTCGAGTAGTTCGATTACCTCAAGTAGTAGCTCGCAAAGCACGTCGTCATCTTCCTCTGTTACATCATCAAGTTCGTCGGTTACATCATCCTCGTCGTCTCTTACTTCATCGTCGAGTTCGCAGTCAACGTCTTCCTCATCTTCTATTACTTCCTCTTCCTCTTCGGTCACATCATCGAGCAGTTCAATAACATCGTCATCCTCTTCGCAATCGACAAGTTCATCCTCTTCTGCAACCTCTTCTAGTTCATCTGTTACTTCCTCATCGTCTTCGCTAACGTCGTCGAGTAGTTCACAATCAACGTCGTCTTCACAATCGATAGCTGATAACAGTAGTTCATCAAGTTCAATCACATCATCGTCATCCTCAATTACATCCTCTTCTAGCTCACTTACGTCAAGTAGTAGTAGTCAATCAACGTCTTCCTCCTCTTCTGTTACATCGTCTTCATCGTCGGTTACTTCTAGCAGTAGCTCACTTACATCGTCAAGTAGTTCACAGTCAACGTCATCATCCTCTTCGCTTACATCGTCGAGTAGCTCTCAAAGTACATCGTCAAGTTCGTCGGTTACATCGTCAAGTAGTTCAATAACATCGTCGAGTTCATCTGTTACGTCGTCTTCTAGTTCACTTACATCGTCGTTATCTTCTACGTCATCTAGTTCAATTACATCCTCTTCTAGCTCTGTAACGTCTTCCTCTTCCTCCGTTACTTCCTCATCGTCGTCTACGTCATCCTCTTCTGTTACATCGTCGTCATCCTCAATTACATCCTCTTCTAGCTCCGTTACATCATCGTCGTCTTCGGTCACATCGTCATCGAGTTCGCTAACGTCTTCCGTAAGTTCTATATCCGCTGCGGTCAGTAGTTCATCAAGTTCTCTAACGTCGTCAAGTAGCTCTGCTACATCCTCCAGTTCTGCCAGCAGTATAAGCGACGGTGTGTTGGATTTCCCTGTAAGCAAATCTGTCACGTTTGTAGGTCCGGCGAGTGCGGAGATTATATGAGTCAATTGCAGTGGAAGATATACTATGGTGACGGGTCGATGCTTGTGGGGAAAGGACCTCCCGATAGAAGTATCGATGCAAGAGATATTCAGGCAATTGTTCAAGACCATCCCGAAGTAGGGGTAGAAATTGTAACAGCTTGTGATTATTACGTATGGGACGATGGGAGGTGGAGAGGAGTGGATCAATTCGGTTTATATGATTTCCTTTTGGAGTCAGGGTTGGTGTTGTTTGGTCGAATGATGAAACGTGAGGAGTATGATGGATTGATGAAACATGCTTTGAAAGATAAGAACGGTTGGTTGCCTTTTGAGGTTAGACCTTAATGGCTGATCCTGTATGGGTACAACTGACTCATCAAGGTCGGAATGACGATGGTGGTTTGGGCGTAGGCGGTGCTACGTATATCGGTACGTTGGGATCTGATTGGACACAAGAGCAAGATGTTCCTTTCCGAGTGCGTTTCGTTATCCAACAGACGAATGCATCGAAGACTGTTCAGAATCAGATGTTTGAGTTGTTCCAGAATTATAATAGTGGTGGCTTCGTACAAGTAACGTCAATAAGTACAGAATTGGCGTTGGTAAACGATGCTAATTCGATAGCTGACGATGCGGCGACCGTTCAGGATATTGGTTCGGGTACTTATAGTACAGGTGAATCATTGGGTTATTGTGATGGGACTAGTGATAATGATACGGGCAATTGCGATTTTAATGGAGCAGAAGAGGTTGAGGTTGAGTTCTGTTGCCAGATTCAGAGTACGGATGTGACAGCTACTGAGAGTTTTATATTGGAGATAAGGCTGAGTGGAGGCGGTTCGCTTGATACTTATACAGATCGTCCGACGGTTACGGTTGGTGTTGTGGCAGATGAGTCGAGTAGTTCGTCAAGTTCTCTTACGTCTTCCAGTTCATCAGTTACTTCTAGCAGTAGCTCACTTACGTCGTCGTCCAGTTCTCAGTCAACCTCATCTTCCCAATCTGCTGACATAAGCAGCGTATCCTCTTCTAGCTCTGTTACATCGTCGTCAAGTTCCACAAGTAGTTCGTCTGCCTCTTCGGAATCGAGCAGCATAAGCGACGGGGTGGTAAATTTGCCGAGATCAAAATCAGTTACGTTTGTTGGACCTAGCTCGAAATCCGCTGCGGTGGTAGGTCCGGCCAGTTCTGCTATAGCTTCACCGGGCTGAATCGGGTATAATACGGGATGATTTTTTGTGGAGGAAATGAGAAATGACGCTTATTCTAGCTTATCAGGAAAGAGGCTTGACCCGCGACATCACAGTCAAGGATGTCAATGGGGTTACGATAACTCCAGGAGGGAATGATCTGCTTCGGGCGATAATAGGTAGAGAGGGGGAGACGGCAAAATTAACTGTTACAAGTGGGACGGATACGGCGAACGGGTCCAGCTTTACGAAGAATAGCCCGTCGAGTGGGAAGAATCGCCTGAGATTAGACGCTAGTGATTTGACGTTTGATCCAGGGACATACTCAATTATTATCGATTTTTTTGATAATGCTGATGGTCAGGAATGGAAAACCGTCGAGCGAGAAGTCTTCGCATTGGAGGATAGTTAGATGGGCTCCGTGATAGACGTTTCCGAAGCGTTGTTAGAACTAGGATTATCCTCCACTGTAACAGACGAGGAAAGGGCCATCGTAAACGCGTCTATCACAAGGGCTGAGGGGGCCGTCAAGAGGTATCTTAAGTATGACCCGGTCCAACGCACCCGCACAGAATTCTATCCACAGGCAGATCGTAATTTGTTGGGTAGGTTTCAAGTGTGGGAAGTAGACAGTAATCAGGCTGTATTGAGACACCTATCGGAAGCGGCAACGGATCAGCTACAGGTGCAGCATATTCCTATCCGAAGTATAACGACTCTGTCAATTGATTTTGACGGTCGGAGTGGAGCCAAGAGCGGGTCGTTCCCAGCAGAAACAGACAAGGTAGAAGGAACGGATTTCTGGCCTAACTACGATGGTCAGGATAGTAGCGACGAAAAGATATGTCGGGATGGGATTGTCCGGTCTATAGGGGCGTGGCCAACCTCGCCGGGAACGGTCAAGATTATCTACGTGGCGGGATATACGTCTGCGGAGTTGCACGGTCAGGATTCGATAGTTGACGCTTCCCCTATTATGGATGCTGTCTTGGAAGAGTCTGTTAGAAGGGCGAAGAAAGCATTTGTTACTAAGAAGAAAACAAGCGTGGGATTTTTGGCTGGGGTTGTTACGTCAGAGAAATTAGGTGATTACGCATATACCCTAGATGCTAATATAGCAAATCAATTGTTTGGGAGTGGGTGGGATGTGATGCCAGAGAATATGCAAAAATTGGAAGACTTTGTCAATCTTGGGTGGACGTTAGGGAGTTAGAAGGAATGAGTCAACCCGCTAAGAAATCGAATAAGAAGAAAGTAAAATGCGATCGTTGTCATAAGGAATTTGTACCTAGCTACGATATAATGGGGGAGTCTGAAAATACCTGTTGGGATTGTGGTCAAACGGTTTGCAACGATTGTGGAATGGAATGGGAAGGGATGGCCATATGTAGTGCTTGCATATGTCAAGATTTGTATGAATTGTATACGTTAAAAGGATTACCAATTCCAGAAAAAACAACTGTTTTCTAATGGAACAAACCGACCCCCTCCAAGTAGAGCGTAACGAAGCCCCGGCGAACCTACAGGGGTTGTGGGCCCCGTGCCCCGCCTTCTTACTGGGGAGCGGTCCTAGCGGCGTAGGGAGCGATGCAAAGCAGATAGGTCAACGTGGTATCGTGTCGATGGCGACGAACAACACGGCAGCCCTAGCCCCTGTAAGAGCATGGTGTTTCAGTGACCCTCAAAAGAAGTTCCATCATGCCTTGTTCCTAGACCCGTCAATAATGACGTTCTCACCTATTCCCAAACTGAAACGATATGTAGTGGCGAAGGTCAATGGAGAGTTCTATCAGACGGATGTAAGAGTGAGTGAATGTCCGAACACGTATGGATATGCTAGGAGCACTCAATTCGACCCTGAGAATTTCTTTACTACTACCTTCGCTCATTGGGGTTCCGGGAAACATCAACCGGAGGGAGTGGAGCCGTCTGGTTGTTTGGCTACTTTGTTTCTGGGGATTCGGCTGCTATACTATCTTGGGGTGCGGAGGATATATCTGTTGGGGGTAGACCACTACGGGGGCAGGCGACGGTGGGCAAAAGAGAGCAAGTGTTTTGAGAGAATGCTACCCGTATTCGAGAAGCATGGATTGGAGATATTCAATTGCAATCCGAGGTCGGAGTTCAGAGTAGTTCCTTTCGTCCGGTTTGAGCATGCTGTAGCCGATTGTAAGGGGTCTGTTCCGCACGAGCCTTTAGATGTCGAGGGATATTATGCGAAGAGAGAGGTGAAGAGGCAGGTAGAGAAAAATCTGAAGTTCAAGCCCCTTCATTTTAGTTAGGGTTTTGGTATATGTCGTTAGTAATGGAAGGTATAAAATGTTGTCCTCATTGTAACAAACCTGGAAAATTGGCTGTAACATTATGGGAAGATGGTGAAGAATCTTATTCTGTGATTTGTTCTTTCTCAGATTGTAAGGTTTTTCCATTAACGAATGGTTACGAAACGGAAGAGCAAGCTATTGTAGCTTGGAATGAAGATCATGTATGGTTTCCTAATAGGAGAAGAGCGATGAGAGTTGAATTTAATTTTGAGATAGATCAGAAAGTGCAAACGATGTTTGGGAGTCTTGGGGTGATTCGGATGTTGGCTTATGATAAAGAAGGAATTCAGTATAGCGTGTTGACGGAGAAGGGACACGATTGGTTTAGAGAAGATGAGATTACTTTGGATAAAGAATGAAAAAAATAAACGATGTCAAAATGAATGAAGAGAGGTGCTAGAATTTCGCTCTTAGATAACTTTCCACATGAGTGTACGATACGTAAACGCACTAGGGCGAAAGGTTCCCTAATAGGTAGTAAAGATTCCTTCCCTGCTACTCAAACCGCCGTCAGTTGTTGGGAGCAAAACGCTACTCATGGCGAGATTCTGGACTATGAGAAGCGTGGAATCTCGATTACTCGCAAGGTCTATTTCCTGACTGACCCGGGTGTGAATGCTAGGAATACAATTGAGATTACGAAGCGGAGGGGAGTAGATGTTAGCTCCCCCATCCGTTTGGATGTTAGGTCGAAAGCCTTGCCCGATGCTTCGGCTGGATTGGGGGTAGTGTTCAAGGTAATGGTGGAAGAGGTTACATCGGAGAAGAATTGAGAATGTCTACTAAGCATTGGTCCGAGAATTTGCCTAAACCAGAACATGCGGAAATACCAGAAGGATGTTTATCTTGCGTCATTTGTGGCGAACGTTGTATGGAAGCTGAGACAGTAGAACCTGATTGGAATGGTAGGGGGAAGGTAATCCGTATTTTTTCAATGTGTGATGAATCTATGGAAAAGGATAATGACGATGTACGTACTGAGTTTGGTACGGTTGCGGAAGCTGTAATAGAATGGAACAAAATGAATCGAAAGGAATAGAATGAGAGTCACTTGTCAGACTATCGACGAATTTATACAGACGTTAGAATCGGAGGGAAATGAAAATATCTTTCGAGCAACTATCCGAGTCAACTCAATCCGTCGCCCGGTCGATGGAACCAAGCATGATTGTTCGGCTTTTGATTGTTTGATTCAGGCTTCTGCTATAGTAGATATGGGGGAGGAAGGACAATATCTGTTGGAGGCTGGGGAGGAATGCGGAAGGGATTATGTGGATGCTAGTCAAGAGTTTGAGGGGTCTACTATTATGAAAGAGTTGAGAGATAAGATTTCCATGTTTTGTACATTCAACAAATTGAGATTACTTCCCGGACTAATCGATATGTAAAGGGGCTTTCAATTTCTGTTTAGGAGAACGAAAGATGAGTTGTGATTGTAGCGATCGACCTGTAGAGAGATTGGTAGGACAAGCTGTAGAGGCTGCCGAGAAGAGAGAAGGGAGCAAGATTCATTTGAGTGAAAGTGAAGCTGCTCTTTATGCTGCAAGAGGTTTGACGGAGGTTACGCAGAAAGGTAACAAGTGGATGTCCGCTGCTTGGAGAGTAGGGAAGGATAGAAAGATTGAGTTGCAGGGTGTTACTACTTGGGATTTTCCTACTGATTTTGAGATTGCGATTGCTCAGTTGGTGAAGTATTGTATGGATGAAAAGGTTCGGTGTAGTGCTGTCCTTCCAGCTACTCCACTTCCGCCGGCTGATTTTGTTGTTCCTGGAACGATTGAGAAGGTTAAAGTGGAACCTGTAGCGATGTCAGGTGAAGAGGTTTTGCGAGAAGCTGAACAGAAATTTTCTACTATGGGGGTGCCTTCTCATATTGCAAAAGGAAAAGACACAAACTATTCGGGTGCAAAAGAAGATGAGAAGAACTTTCTAGGACAAGCTCTCAATGATGAATAACTTCTGGGTCTGGGTACGTTCCTGCTTTGCCATGCGTAAAATATCTGCTACCGAACGCATGGCAAAGCAGTTGGGAATGCGAGTTGAAAGTTCCCTGCGTCGTCTGAACAAGAGGCAGAAACAACTCCGATCGTTGCAACGTCGATTGGAGTTGATAAGTGAATCGTTGGCAGAAGACTTGGAAGAATCTATTACAGTACAACGTAAGTATGAAGAAACTGTAGAAGGGCTGCGAAGTGAAAACAAGATATTGACAGAGGTAACTTTGCCACTTCTGACTGCTCAGCATCGATTACAGTTGACCCGTTATGATGCTGAGACGGCTATCGAGGTCCGTAAACAGGTAGCAGTATCTGCAAACATGGATAGGGTTGGTGAATTGTAGGAGTATCTATTATGAATGCTTTGGAAAAGTCTCTTGAACGCAGTAGAAGCGTGGTGTCTACTGCCCAAGCTACTGCTTTGCAAATGAAGCAGGAAGGGACATTGTCTGGTCAGATTACTCCTATGTCAGGTGTTATGGGAGGTATTCAAGATCAAGCAAAAAATAGACAGAGATATGGTCTGTTTCGAGGATGGTTGTATTCGGCTATCCACGTCAAAGCAGAAGAGGCTGCCGGCCAACCTGTAAACGTCGCAAAGTTGGGAGGGGCAAATCCGCTGCCTGCGGATTCCAGGTCATATTACTTTCAAAAGATGGGTCCTAGAGCACGTTGTAAGACAGCACATCAAGAGTTGGAAATCTTGGAAGACCATCCTTTGATTGACATACTCGATAGACCCAATCCCATTCAACATCGATGGCAATTCGTATACAATTTTTTTGTCAATCTGGAACTTACTGGATGGTCATATATTGTAAGTGATGTAGGGGAGGATGGCAGACTTGAACTCTATTCGTTGCCTACTACTTGGGTTACTCCGATTCATAAGGATCGTCCTTTCGGTGCTTTCAAGATTATGAATCCGAGAAAGTCTGGCCAAGAGGGTCAGATACTCGATAGAAATCAAGTGGCCTTTGCTCATATACCCAATCCAAGTGATCCTCTGGCGGCTCTTGCCCCAGCCGCTTCACAAATGATGTCGATTCGTATTGATGATCATATACAGACTTCGCAAGAGCGGTTCTTTCAGAATGGTATATTTCCTAGTGTAGTCATAACTATGGGGAAGAATCCAGTTGGAAGCAATGCTGCTGGTTTTCGACCCATACTTACTGGCCCTCAGCGTAGACAGGTAGTAGGAGCCATCAATAGAACGATGACTGGGGTAGCAAATTATGGAAATCCAGCGATCATTGATGGTATGATAGAAAGTATCGACCGTTTGTCGGCCGTGCAGAACGAAATGGGATGGGAGAAATCAGAGGGGGCTATTCGTACCAGACTTCTGTCCGCCGTTGGAGTTCATCCTTTCATATTGGGGGAACCCGTAAAGGTAGGTGGTTATGCTCAGGCAGCAACAATTGAGGAGCGTTTCTGCAAGCGGATAAATACTTACTTGGATATGCTCGGAACGGTAATATCAACGTTTGCTGCTCCGATGGCCGACGTAGCCGATGGCGACAAGTTGCTAGTATGGTGGGACAAATGTGAACCCCATGATCCTAGTTTACATTCTCAAAATATGAGGGAGGCACGAAAGAACAATGATATTACTCGCAATGAGATGCGTGCTTCTTTAGGGTTTCCACCCGCTGAAGAGCAAGAGGCTAATAAAAGCAAGTTGCTGGAGACGGTAGGGGGATTACAAGCTGCATTAGTTGGACTCGAAAAGGCGGGACAAGGTATTATTTCGCGAGAAGAATTGGCTCGTATTTTCGCCAAGTTTTTTGATCTTCCGGAAGATGAAGCTCAAAGGATAGTTGGAGTGGGGGAGGAATCAGTACCAGAAGCTGTAGAAGAGATTCGACGGGTGATTGGTGAGTTGCAGAAACCTGTAAAGATTGACTTACCTGCAATTGGCGTGGAGAAGATGGTGGCTGAAGCAATTCAAGCTGCTTCCGATTCGACAGTCGACGTGCAATCAGTACGGACAGAAGTAGAGAATACGGAGGAAAAGATTCTGGAATTGACAAATGCCTTGGAAATTGAGAAGACCAAACGACAATACGAAAACAAGATAACGGTTGAAGCTTCCAAAATGACCGCCCAGCAGACGATAAATGGTATTGAGAAAGCGGTGGCAAAGTTAGAGACGGTTATGTTAGGGAAATTGTCAGATGAAGATAGAACAGGAATGATTCGGGATGTGTTAGAAGTATTATCTGAGAAAACATCCGAATCGTTCAAGACAATACAGGAAGCTATCGAGAAGCCAATCAACGTAAATATTACGAACGAAGTCAACCCCACTCCGATAGAAGTTACAAACGAAGTCAATCCTACTCCCATCAAGGTGACCAACGAAGTCAATCCTACTCCGGTGAGCGTACAGAATGAAGTGAAGGTTCCTTCTGTCAATGTAAACGTTGAACCTACTCCGTTAAATATAGAGGGACCGAAGATCAAGGTAGATGGTCCTACTGTGAACGTAGAGGCTCCGGAGGTGACGATAGAACCGAAGATAAATGTCAAGGTTCCGCCTGCTGATATTACCGTGAATCATGAGGATGGTCCGAAGCAAGCTACAATTAGACATTCAGATGGTACTATGTCTCAGATTGAATTGAAAGAATAAGATGACACTTGTAACAGTAGAGGTACAGGGAGCGGACGGGGTAACCCGCGACGTAATCTTGGATCAGGTCGGGAGTGATTTCTATCCTGTCTACAAGTTGACGGCTGGAGTTCTCGGTGTTGCTGGTTCTATTGTTAGTCCTACCAATCCTCTTCCAACCTCTCATCATTTTCTCGACATAGCAAAAGGGAATCTACCAGATCATTCATTCATACATAAGTTTGGATTGAATGCGGATATTGACCAGACGGAAGAGGATATATGGACGCAAGGTGAAACCTATACCTTTATGACTACTGCCAGTACGCTTTATATTAGCAGTAGTGATTCTGGCGACGATCAAACCTATGAGGTACAGGGATTAGATGCAAACTTTGATGAACAGACTGTTACCGTAACGGCGGATGGAAACAACTTCGTAGCTCTTACTGGTACTTGGATGCGGGTGTTTCGGATAAAGAATACAGGAACTACGAACAACGCCGGAGATATCTACATAAGTGATAACAACACGGATGCTGGGGGCGACGGTGTTCCTGATACGGCGTCAAACATCAAAGCCAAGATTGACGTGGGTGAGAACCAGACTCTCATGGCTATCTATACGATACCGAATGGGAAGACTGGTTATATGCAGTGTTGGTTTGCAACTCTAGCTAAGAAGGTAGCTGCTTTCTCGATTGTTAGACACCTTAGAAGAGAGGATGGGGGAGTTTTTCAAGTAAAGGAAGTGATAGCGTTGGCTTCTACAGGTACAAGTACATTCAAGCGATGTTATGACGTTCCAGATATGATTCCAGGGAAAACGGATATAGTAATTAGAGCAGATTCGTCAGCTAACGATGTGGGGGTATCTGCCGGTTTTGATCTTATCTTGATTGATAATTAAATGCCTTTTGTCGTTACGCGAGATTGGTTGAACGGTCCGATAGGAGGGGGATTTCTTCTCTACTTCCAATCTCATCGGGATGTATTCTATGATGGTGGTCCTATCGTTTTTGAGGATGGGAAGCCAGAAACGAAACGGAAGAAACGATTGATGGAATTGATAGCTGTATTCCTGTTGATGCGGAACCAAGGATGAAGATTAGCAAAGCTATAGTTGAGTTGGCTAGGTCTGTAATCGACTTAGCCGTTTTCAAACGTCGAGTAGACGTAAGGGAGTCGGTACGGAGAGAATTGCGGAGGGCAGTTTGTAAAGAGTTACATATCAAACAGTTTGAGGCTACGGAACAGGATATTACAAAAGCTCTGATTCCGATGTTTGAGGATCAGATCAAGAGTATGGTGGAGAGACTTCGGGCGTTGGAAGGGAAGTCGTTTGAAAAATCGATAGAAGATCAAGCTATTACTATAGCGGATCAGATATTCAATCCTGCGGAGTGGCGAGACGATTTGATTGACAGGGCTTTGCCTGTCTTGGCCTTGGCGATGGTAAGGGCTGCTGTGGCTCAGATGGACGTGTTGGGGGTGAACGTTCGGACCAAGTCGCCAGAGTTCTCTTTCAACCGTCCTAAGAGACTCGACAGAGCAGAGTTGGCGAGGGACGGTATAAAGGCTACTACAGCGACAGAGTGGCTAGATGAGCATCCTAACGATTGGGATGAACTGATTCAAGCGGTAGACGATGTAGGGTTGCCTATCCAGATAATGACCGAGATCCCCCCTTGGATGCAAAAGGGAATAAGCAAACAGTTGACCGATACTTTCTCAAAGCCTTATTGGGACGATATACACAAGGCTACGAAAGGGGACGCTGAGAAGATTCTGAGGAAAGGATTGGCGGAGGGTTTTGGAATTCGTCGGATGGCGACGGAAATGGCTACGAAGTTTGGAGGGGATACGGGAAGATATTCTATTATTCGGGCGACTAAAATTGCAAGAACGGAAAGCGGTCATGCTCTAAATGGTGCCAGAAGGGCGTCAATAGATCAGTTGGCGGAAGACTTGGGTCCGCAGGTTCCAATGAAACCGAGTTGGCTGAGTGTATTGGGGGATACTACTAGGGATACGCATGCGATGTTGGACGGTGTTCCGGCAGATGAGAATGGACTTTGGAACTTGGCGGGAACGTTGGTGCCGTGGCCGGCTCATAGTAGTTTACCACCTGGGGAGCGCGTGAACTGCCTTTGTACAATTATTACTGAATTCGGAATGGACGAAACGGAAGCAAGGCGATTGATACAAGAGCATCAAGCTAGAGTAGAGGGGATAAATCAACCGGAAGCGGACAAGCCCGTTGAAAGGGACGTTGTATTCCCGCCGGAAGAGAGAGGGAGTAGTCGGAAGATTGGTAAATTTAGTAAGGTCGACGTATCACCCGAGGTACGGAGACAAGGTAAAATACTAGAGACAAATATCGAGAATAATGAGAATATCGGTGTAGCTATAACAGAGTATACTAATGAAGAATTTCGTGGCATAAATAGTAGGTTGAGGGAAAATGAAGAACTTAATTCCTTACAGTCAAGATTTGTAACAGATTTAGATACTATTACTTCGATACCATTGGGCAAATCTACTACTGTATATCGGGGGGTTGGATTCAAAGGAGCTCAGTATATTGAAAATGCAGAAAGGGTTTTGAAAGAAGGTGGTATTATTTCAGACAAAGCCTATTGGTCTACTTCTTTAGATCCTGAGATATCCTCTGAATTTACAAAGTTTAAGAATCCTGTGATGTTGCAAATACGTACTAACAAAGGGGCTTTCTTAAATGAGAATGTAAGTAGAATCAGTGGAGAGTCGGAGGTATTGTTACCACGGGGATCAAAATTCAGAGTTTTGGGAATTGATAGGAATATAACGATAGAAGGTGTAGAGGATATAGAGTTTACCGTTATCCGATTGGAGGCTGCATAATGGCTAAAAGCAGATTCGTTTCCGAAGTAGATGATATCGTTTGGCCTTGGGAACGCGAAGAGAACGAATCCAAGGGAGGGAAAGAAAGTGAGGAGAAGAAAGAAACCCCCGATGACCGACCCGAAACAGAATCAGACTCAGAATGAAGTCATCCTCGGCAAATCCGTTGACAACGTGCCGTTGGTTCGGAAGGTATTCAACGCACGTATGAGGGTGAGAAACTTTCCAAGAGAGTTAGAGGATGTACATAAGGGACAAACTGCAATCATATTTGGGGATGGTCCCTCGGTAGGTGATTACGATTTGTCCGATCCATTCTTCACGGAGAATATCACGTTAGGATGCAATCATATAGGGAAGCATTTCCAACCGAGTTACTACGCATTGAACGGATTCTATTACGCTAGAGGGCTTTTACACCTAGTCCGGCCTCCAAGCAAACTGATTCGATACTTGCGATACCATCCGAAGAGACCCGGCTTTGAGAATGCTTTAATCATAACATATTGGAAGGGATGGGTATTAGGTCCGCCGACGAAAGGAATTTTGTATCACTCACGGAAGTCCGGAACGATGTTACTTCACGTAGCTTATCAGATGGGGTTTTCTCGTTACTTTATGTTGGGGATTGATGGATATCTTCCGGGGGAGCTTAATCACCATAACTCAGAAGAAAGAATAACTCCGAAACATGACACCGAAGAATTGATTCAGGAATTCCTTCGGTTATTCGTCGAGAAGGTAACAAGTGAAGGTGGAGAAGTTTGGAATTTGTCGCAACGATCTGTATACAAAGCGGTTCCTAAGTGTACGTTAGAAGATGCAAAGTCTATGACGTAAAGGATTATGTAAGGCGATGAATAAGATTACTGCAATACGAGTCTGGATGAGGTTGGACAGCAAGAGGTTTCCTCAGAAGTTGATAAAGACTTTGATGGGTAAGCCTTTGTGCCTATGGGCACTTGAAAAGATTCAGATAGTAGCAAATGAATTCGATATGGATTTTAGGGTAATTGTTTGGGAAGGGGATAGGAGTCTCGTAAACATTGTTAGAGAGTTGGAG
>SDBV01001368.1_pt1 | contig 36668 bp, 42 predicted proteins | sample 2277081 | NCBI WGS metagenome assembly SDBV01 (sample SAMN10402039, study PRJNA504765) | marine sediment metagenome | isolation source: marine sediment core GS10_PC15, 223 cmbsf | place: Arctic Ocean: Southern Knipovich Ridge | collected 2010 | reverse complement strand
CGTCTACACAATCTCATCATCTTTCTGTACATCTTGAAATATGTCATTTAGTTTTTCTTCTGTGCTTCTGCAAAAATGTACTGAGTCTTTAATTTTTCCTGCTTCATAACTCTCTCTTATCTCTTCTTCAAAATCAATCAAATCTTCTTTTTTTAAAGTTGTAAGTATTTTATCATTACTTTCTAGTAATTTTCTTTTTAATTTTATTTTAGTCATTTCTTCTATGTGCTGTCTTGCTCTTATCCCAAATTTTAATTCAACCATACTAAGATATCTTGAATTCGTGAAATATCCCTCAAATGCCTTATCCCTAAATTCTAAGACTTGTGCTGATTCCAGGGTCTTGGTTGGTAGAGGCAAAAAGTTATATGTGTGTTGAGCAAAATTCTGCCAAGTTTTTGGAAGCTCCCAATTATTTTCGATTGCAATTTTGTATAATCTTGAGCCTGGGTACGCAGAAGCACAATAAAAATTTGCAAATTCGCAATTTAATTCTTTTGCTAAGTCCAAAGTTTCTTGCATTGTCTGCATATCGTCTTCAGGCAAACCAAAAATATAATTTCCCATTATATGAATCCCAGCATCTTTTATTTTTCTAACAATTTCTTTAATATCTGTCTGATTAAATCTGCCTTTTTCTGCCCCAGCCCTTACACCTTCACTTGCAGATTCAATACCCAAAGCTAGCCAATTAAATCCTGCTTGTTTTAATTTTTGTAAGTATTCTTCTTTGATGGTGTCTACTCTTGCATAAGCCCAAAAATTTATCTTATATCCTCTTTCAATTACTCCTTCTGCTATTTTCATGAAATGCTCTGGATTTAAAACGAATAATTCATCAATAATCTTTATGTTTTTAATATTGTATTTTTGAACAAGTATGTCAATTTGTTTTAAAACCCATTCTGGACTCCACGTGCGATGAGAAAATTTTTCAAAAGGAGCATTAATGCAACAAAAAACACAATTAAACGGGCACCCCAAACTGGTTGATAAAGATGCATAACTTTGCCTTGATTCCAAATCTCCAAGACAATGCCAATTATGAGCTTTATATTTATTCATTGGCAAAAGATCCCATGCAACTTCATCTAATTCTACATCTAAATTTTGAATGAGTGGGGCCCGAGGGTTATTCTTTATCTCGCTATAATTCTTATACCATAAACCTGGAATTTCATTTAATGGCGTGTTTCCAAGTAAACCTAATAATGTATAAAACCCTTCTCCCTCACAAACAAAATCCGCCTGCTCTTCGTTCAAGGTTTTTTCGGGAAGTGCCGAGGGATGCAATCCAGAAAGAATTATTTTTTTTTCAGGACAAATACGTTTTATTTCTTTACAAAGTTCGCCAACCCCTGTCATTAGTTGGGTAGAAGCGGATGGGTGGTGCCCATAAACAATAATGTTCACTAACCTTGGATTTTTTTCTTTTATTTTTTGAGCAGTTTCTTCATGTGTTAAATTTTCTGCATTAGCATCTAAAATACTAACTTGAAAACCTCTTTTTCTAATGAATCCTGCAGTCAAAGCTGCCCAAAAAGGAGGTTCTATTGCAGAATAATCTTTATTCAATTCTTGATAGATTCTCTTTTTAGTGTTTCCTACATTTACGAACATCACATCCAATTCTTCCATTTTTAGTTTAAAAGATAATAGTTTTTAAAGATAATTACAACCGAGGGCATGTTTTTTATTTTTTTAATAATTTATTTTTAATCGCCTTTAAAATAAAAAGATCATTTTTATCTAATGAATTTGTTAGAAGTAACAAACAGATGTAAGAAAGAATAAAAAAAGTTCCCAGCAAAATCAAAGTCAATAAATTAGTCTGCATATGCTGTTTAATGAATAAAATTAAGGAGAAAGGAATTAAAGAAACCAAAAAGATATTCAATATCTTTTTTTTGGTTGGAATTATTTTTATGTGATATTTAACTTCACAAAGAAGCACTATGCTTAACAGAGTGGTAACGACTGATGTGGCTATTGCTGCACCATTTAATCCATATCTAGGAATTAAAATAAAATTTAATATGACATTAAAAATTGAAGCGCCAATTATGTTAATCAAAATTAATTTGGATTTGCCGATCATAGAAATTAAATCTGTAGAAAGGAAAACTAAACTTGAAATAAATCCTCCTATTGCTAAAATTCGCAAAGCACTGCTTGCGGCAAGATATGATTCTCCGAAAAATAAATTAATAAGGGTTGTGGGAAATACTATCATTATGAGAAACATAGGAAGATTTAAAATCAAAATCCATTTTCCCACTTGCTTGCTTAATTCTCTGATTACTCCATAATTTTTTTTAGAAAATTCTTTTGTGATTAATGGGAAGAATAACTGGGTGAACATTGCAGGAATAAAAGCCATTAAACCAATCAGGGGGGTGGCTGCATTATAGATACCCACATTTATTGCTCCCATAAAATAACCTAATAAAAAAGAATCTATCCAATAGAACATTGTTCCTACTAACCCAGTAAACATAACTGGCCATGAATAAGAGAAGACTTCCTTAGTTATCCTCGCTTTTTTTTCTTTTTTTAATTTGTGTGGCGCAAAAACTTCAGATAATTTATATCTACATAAAAAATAAGCTACTAAAAGCATAGATAATATTCCTAAAAAGTATGAAAATATTACTGCATTTGTTTTCAAACCTAAAAAGATGAATAAGATTAATGTAATTACCTTAACAAGATTTTGTAGCACATTCCAGGTAAAAGAATATAACTCAATCTTTTCAAATGCTCTTAAAATCCCTAAAAAAATATAAGAAAAAACCGTTAATGGAATCAAAACACTAAAAACTCTTAAAAAAATTACTAAATTTTCATTATGAAAAATATTTATTGATATGAAACTTGAGCATAGGAATAAAAGTATTGCAAAAATTGTGCTAGAAGCAAATAAAATAATTGTGAGTATTTTAAGCAAATATCTTATTTTGTGTATCTGTTTTTTTCCCCTATAAAAAGATGCAAATCTTATAAGACCATCTGTTAGCCCAATGGAAGAAAAAACTACAAATAAACCCAAAACAATCAAGGCTAAAGAATATAATCCATAAATTTCTGGACCAAAATGTCTGGCTATAACGATTCTATAAATATAAGTGAGTAGTTTAGACAAGAAAATCCCAACAAAAATAATCATAGAAGATTTAGCGATGAATTTTAATCCTTTATTTATTGTTTCTCTTTCATCTGTATCCATTTTAGAGCGAATTAATTTTGATTTTTAAATTTTGAGGATGATATGTAGAGTTAAATTGAATAAAACTTAAAAAGGGACTAGGACAAGGAAACATATGAATATAATTTTGACCGGGCATAAAGGACTTATCGGGGGATTTTTAAAAAAAGAGCTTGAAAAAGAAGGACACAATGTTCTAGGAATAGATATTCGAGAGGGAACAAACACTTTAGATATAGATCACTTTATTTTTGGTGATAAAATAGATTTAATGATTCATGCTGCTGCACATTGTAAAATAAATCAAGCGATAGAAAATCCAGAATTATCCTATAAAAATAATGTTGAAGGCTCTTTCAAAATTTTAGAGTTCTGTAGGAAAAAAAATATTCCAAAAATAGTCTTTTTTTCTTCTTCAAGAACTTTAAGCAAAGAAAAGAATCCCTATACTGCTTCTAAGATATATGGAGAAGAATTGTGCAAAGCATATCAATATTCATATGGAATCGATTACATAATTATCAGACCATCTACTGTTTATGGTGGATTTTGGGATGAAACAAAAAGATTAATACATATATTTATAACAAATGCGTTAGAAGGGAAAGATTTAGAAATTTATGGAAATCCTGAAATAAAGACACTTGATTTTACTCATACAGACGATTTTATACGGGGAGTTCTTCTAGCGATAAACCATCATGAATGGAATAAAGAATACAATATCAGCGGAAAAGAGGAAGCTAACATTTATGAATTGGCAAAATTTATTATCCAAGAAACTCAAAGCCAAAGCCAAATAAAAGTTTCTGATGCTGAAGTTGCTCAACCACAACAAGTTAAAGTAGATAATTCAGAAATAGAAAAAATAGGATACACTCCAAAAATTGATTTAGAAGAGGGCGTTAAAAAAACAATATCTTGGTATAAAGAATACTTAGGAATTTAAATAATAATCTTTAAAAAGTCATTTTCCTGCTCTCCAGTATATGAAAACAGGAATCTTATGCCACGGAAGGCATCTTTTGGCAACAAATTGGGAGCTTCACGAATGGGGAAATGAAAAGAAAAATTTACTTGGGCAAATACCAAAAACACTTTTATTAGTTCATCAAGAAACACCAGAGACTATAGTTTTTGGTACCGGAGCATCTGAAAAAGATGGCTTAAAAGAATCAGAGTATATTCTTAAATACATGTTTGAGCATTTTGGAAATTTACAAAATTTTTCACAATTTAATGGGATTAATCTAACCGAATTGGAAAAATATATGAAGGGGCATAGTGTTGTAGACAAAACTTCACAAAATACTTATGAAGAAATAAAAAGAACAATAGAAGTTTTTTCTTCCCAAGATATGCATAAGATGATTATTGTGTCGAATCCAGATCATATCTCTCGTTGTATGCAAATGGCTCATCAATCTTATCACGAACTTAAACCTTCCTCTTTAGAAGCAATATTTGGAGCTCAGAGTGATATAGGATATAATGGAACCGCGCAAATAACTTCAAAGATTATAGAGATACCTCATCGAGGAGATGATCTAAGTCCAGATCTTTCTAGGTATATGGGAAATTATTTCAAACTCCCTCTTGAAGAAAAAAGACAATTTGTGAGGATGGTTGAGGATTTTTTTGATAATCAAAATTCTGAATGATTTTTGTAATCCTTTTCAGACGTTGCTCCCTCAATATCCAACCAATCTTTATTCTTTCTCACTCTTTCATTTAATCTCCACATTTCTTCTAACAGATAAGGACGATACATATTTTCTCTTGCAAGGTAAATTAAAGCATTCAAATCTTTTGGGAAACACTTTCCTCCAAAACCAAACTGCCCATCTGGACCTGGAACATCTATGTTTCTTCCTATTCTTTCATCCAATAATATTGTTTTCTTTACAGTATTATAATCTACCCCAACTTTTTTGCAAATTTGATATATCTCATTTGCAATAGCGACTTGCCCTGCCAATGTTACATTTGCGCAATATTTTATCATTTCAGCAGTTTTTCTATCGACAAAGATATATTTTGCTGTTGGAAAAATTGGTTTGTAAACATCTAATACTTTTTCATAATCTGTTTCGGAATTTGCTCCAATGATTATTCTATCTGTATTTTGCATATCTTCCATAGCAGTTTTTTCTCTTAAAAATTCAGGATTGAAAACAAATCTAAATGGATACTGTTTTGCGAATTTGTCTGTTGAACCAGAAACAGCTGTTGAACGAATAATCACAATTAATTCTTCAGGGCTTTTCCCTTTTTCTCTCACTTTTCTATGTAAGAAATCTAAAGAATTATAAATTGCAGAATAATCCATCTCACCACTTGGTTTCATAGGAGTAGAAACACACACAAAAACTATTTCAGAATTCTCTGCTAATTGGTCCATATTTTCTTCTTGATTATACGGTTCTTTATACTTATCATATAAAAAAATTTCATGCACTTGTTTAAGAACTTCTTTGGTCGCATTACCAACCACACCCACACCTACAATTCCAATCTTCATTTTAAAATTATGACAAATTAACTTAAAAGATTTGTGTAGGAATAAAATAGATATTTCTTTTTCATATAATTTATAAGTTTGTTTTTCAGTGAAATTTTATGGCAAGCCCAAAAGTTTCAATAATTATTCCTTGCAAGGAAATTGATTCTTTGACTGAAAAATGCCTGGAAGAATGTTTGAGATTAGATTATGATAATTTTGAAATTCTTGTGCTTCCAGATGCTCCCAATGGTGCAGAGAAACGGTTTAAAGATAAGAAGATTAGAATAATAAATACTGGTAAGGTTAAACCTGCCCCTAAAAGAAATCTTGGAATGGAAAAAGCAAAAGGAGAATTTTTTGCTTTTATTGATTCTGATGCATATCCTGTAAGAAACTGGCTTAAGCATGCTATAAAATATTTTGAAGATAAAAAAATTGGAATTGTTGGAGGACCCAATTTAACTCCTCCTGAAGCTAATTTTGCTGAACAAATTTCAGGGCAAGTACTTTCTAATTTTTGGGTAAGTGGACCTGCAAGTGTAAGATATAAGATAAGCCAAAACCAATTTGTTAAAGAATTACCTTCTTGCAATTATGTTTCCCGAAAAGAAATTTCTCCTAAATACAAAGAAGGTCTTTTGACTGCAGAAGATTCTAAATTCTGTTTTGATGTGAAAAAACAAGGATACGAAATTCTCTATGCCAAAGATGTTGTTGTGTTCCATCATAGAAGAGACACAATAAAAAAACATATTAAACAAATGTTCATTTATGGCAGAGACATTGCTTGGCTTGCTAAAGAAGAATTTTCTCCTTCCATGCTTTATTTTTCTTTATTGAGTTTATTTGTGATTGGTTTCTTTGGAGGGGTTGTATTGTCTGTTTTTTATCCAGAAATAAGGATCGTTTTCGTTTATTTAATAGCAATTTATTTTTTGATAATGTTTCCTACAAGTATGCGCAAGAATATGAAAATTAGTTTTTATGTTTTTGTTGTAAGTGTAATAACACATTTTGCGTATGGTATTGGTTTTATAAAAGGTCTTCTTGTAAAAAATAAAAATGAAATTCAGGTAAGATAATTTAATGTTTTTTAAAAAGAGGGATTTTTAATTCACGGGTGATTTCTGGTTCTGGTATATTCAAATCATCTATGAATTTTAATTTTTTATGCCTGAGTAAACCATAAATTATTGAAATCTTCTCTAATCTTCCACACGCAACTATCTCATCAATTAAATCTAAGCCAAGATGAAAGAAAACACCAATAAGAATATATAAGAAAACGGGAGAGAAATAAAAATACAGAACATAAAGCAACACAATGGTTTCTACCCCATGAAGAAAATGGAAACCAAATGAAATTTCTCTTTTTTGTTTTCTTGGTAATTTATGGGTCTTTCTTATACTGGTAGTATACCATTTATAGGCTCTTATCAAACTTTTATCATCTTTTCTGTAAACATAATAAAGATAATGGTCAACATCAAGTAAAACAGTTGATGCTACAATAATCACTGCTGGAACTAAACCTATTTCTGGGAAAATTACAAATAAAATTGTGGCCAATACTATTCCTAAAAGTAAATGCTTTATTGGGTGCATTCTTTAAGGAGAGAGAAACTCCTTTTTAATATTATTCAATTTCCTTCTTTAAAAATTTTAAATCTAGCAAATTTTTAAAAATATAACAAATTAACTCCGAATACGTATTTTGAACTTTTGGTTAGTCTAAAAGGGAAGTGTTGTGTTATTTGTTCTACTTTGTTGTCATCTTTTTTGTTATATTTAATTTCTAAGATAATATTTTGTTTATCTTCTAATTTGTGTCTAAAAAAATTTTGATTATTTTTAATATCAAAAAAAATTAAATCTTTATCTAAGGTAATTCTGTATGCTTTGTTATCAGAAAGAAAATATTTTCTCTTGTAACAGTTTAACATAAATGGTTGGGTTAACTTTAATTTTTCATTCAGCCAATCTGGGAGATCAGATTTATCAAAAACTTCTTTTTGGAGGAGTTCTTTTGAGAAATTCTCGTTTAATGTAAATTGATTCAGTGGGAAAGTTAATTTTCTTCCTATCTCTCCTTCTTTTATTTTTAATTCTAAAACGGGATTTTTAATTAACCCGAATATTTCTCCGTACCATCTAATGCGAATTTTTAATCTTTTTGGGCTTCCTTCAATATTGTCTCTATAACTTTCCAGGCTTACAAAATCTAGATACATACTATTCACTTGTCTTTCATAAAAAATTTCAGAAAAGATTGAGGGATTATGTCGAATAAGTCTTTCAATTTCTTCAAATGTTAGATTTGAAACAATAAATTTCCTTTCACATCTTCCTTCTTCAATATCTTGTTGGGTTAATTTTTCCATTTTATTTTTAGAGAGGATATAATTTTTCATAAACTTTTTCTTCGGTTCCTAGAATAATTTTATCATTCAAAGAAAAATCTGATTCTTTTTCAATAAAGTAATCATTTTTATTAGACAAAAACGTTGTTTGGATAACTTTTATTTCTGCAGGTCCAAATTCAGATTTTTTTTGATAAACTGCAAAACCATATTCGCAATTTGTGATTTCTATTTCATTTATATTCCCTTTCGATAAATCCTTGCTGGCCACACCAATATACGTGTTATCTATCTGTATATATTCCATGGTAACATCACTTTTTTCACCAAGACTTATTCCTTTATCTGCTGCATTGACTATCTCAATTCTATTTAGATTGACTACACTTCCAGAAATGTCCACGCAATCATTTCCACAATCAGTGAACAAAGAATTCTCAATAACTCCATCACTAAAATCAATATCTAAACAATCAGAAAAACAATTTCCAAAAATAGAATTTGTAATTTCAAATTTAGACCTAACTAAATTTAAGCTATCTTCTGAGTTTATTCCTGAAATCTTAACATTATTAAATTTGACTGGAGATTCATAAAAAGTAATTGCTCCAGAAAGCTCCCATCCTTCTTTAGATGGAGCATTTAGATTTTCAAAGGAAACATACTCTAAGTTTGATTCTCTATTGGCGTTTAAAACTGTAAGTCCTTGCCCTGTTCCGTCTGAAGAAATAATTTTAATTGGCTTTTGTTCTGTTCCAACAAACTGTAAATTTGAATAAGAAAGGATGGTTGCTCCATTAATTAAATTTAAAATAACTCCTTCACTGGCAAAAACACTAAAATCTTTTGGCAGAATAAGACTTTGATTTAAAGTCCAAATACCCTTCTTAATCTTGATTATTTTGCTGCTTTCATCTATTTCTAATGCGTCTTCAAAAAAACTGAAATTTGAATTTTGAATTATAAAATCTTTTTCTAAAAAATCTTCTTCTTCTGGAGACCAGGGAAAAACTGGTACTCTTTTTGATTCTTTTAGTCCAAGAACTCCGTACTCAAGTTCAAAAATAGAGGAAGTGAGATTCACCAAATGTGTTCCTGGTGGAATGGCGAATTCAAATTTTTGGTATTCTCCTGCATTAGAAAAATCCCTTGGTTGTATCACATTACTCCCTTGAACTAATTTTAATGTTGTTGAATTATTATAAATTAAGTTACTTATTTCTAAGGGGATAGAATCAATATTCTTAACGACTATGATAATTTTGTTCTGAGTAGGCAAACTATTGTGTAAATAGACATTCACACTCTTAACTGGATTCAATCTTTCTTTTATTTTTCTTTGATTTTCATAGTATATGTTCTTAGAAAAATGATACGAAGGTTTATCTTTATGGATAATGTTTTTGTTTTTGTTTATCTCTTCCTCTAATTCTAAGAATAATTCGTCTAAGTAAGCTTCTTGAGAAACTTTTTCCAATTCTTGCATATATCTTATAAAAAATATTTTATCTCTGAAAATTAAATTATAAAAATCTGTTGATTTCTTGGCACAAATATTGTAATCAGATATGCAATCTGGAAAATATTCTTCCATTGATTGGTATGTCAATACTTCATTTTCTGCTTGTGCTCCAATAGGTTCTAATTTGGAAGTTATTGGATTATAATAAAATCTAAGGTTTCCCCAATGAGAAGCATGTTCTGCGCCTAGAAGTGTATTGAGAGCAAAATATTTTGCAAATTTATCTATATCAAAAACTTCATTGGTTTGTAAGTCTCCTTGTTTAAAAGATTCTAATAAATTTCTCGCTTTTTTAAACTGTTCTGAGAATATTGGGTCATTTAAAATTTCCTGATTATCAAAGGTCTCTATATTACTCATAAAAAAATCAAAATCAGAATTATTTAATGAATTAACAAAATAATCCTCTCCTCTTAAAAATTCCTCTATTTTCCAATCATCATCAAATTTAATGATAATTCCTTCTATTCTATTATTATCTGCTATTAATTTCGTATCAAAATGTTCTTCAACGGCATATATTCCTTTATTTTTTCCATTTATGCTCACTTCTATAAATTTATATCTTAATGCGGGAATATCCTCTCTTTTAAGCGTCTGATGGTAAATAAATTCAGTAAGATAATCTCTAGTTCTAGGGGTTTGGATAGAAAAAGCTTTCATTCCAAAAAGAGTGTCATCGTTTCTTACTTTTATTCTAAAGGACCATTTATTTCCTTGTAAATGATCTATCTTATCTCCTTTCAGTCTAATCCTTGTTCTTAGTTCTTTATCTTCATATCTGATTATAGCAGGAACATAATCCTCTGGAGATGCAAGGAGAATTCCTCTTTCCAATGCTTGTTGCCGTTTGTATTCTATTAACCTATAATCCATAAAATCAATTTCAATAGAAATTTTTTCTGGATTTGAAAATTGGCCTCTAATATAATTGAACGGAATCTTAACATTCTCTTTTAGAATCCCTTTCATAGTCTCTCTTATATTGCCTAAGTTTATCCTATTGTATAATCCTGTTGAATGCACTATTGCTAATGCCCTTACAGAAGGTTCGTCGAAAGTTCCAAAAAATCCAGAAGCTAGTATTCCAAAAAGAGTTCCCATTAAAAAAAGGAAGATTAATAAAATAATTTTTATTTTTTTATTGAAGATTTTTTTACAAACAACGCTCAGAAAATTTTTTATGTGAGAAGGAAGCTCGCTCTTTTTAATCTCTTTTATTCTCATTTTCTAATTTAATTTTAGGGAAAAATTCCGGATTTATCGAGATAAGTTATATTTAGGGAATTTGAAAGGGAATTCAGTTCTTGTTTTGTTTTTTCTAATTTGTCAAATGAATCAAAATCAACTAAAAAAGAAGCCTCTAAAAGATCGTCTTTTAATTGATCAAATCGTTTTAAAGTTACAGATGAACTATGTTTTTTTAGTATATCTGCTATGTCTTTTAATTTGATTCCTTTGCCAGAAACTGTTAAACATAAATTTTGATTTTCCTCTTTCTTATAGAAAAAATGCCTAGCAAAAATTATTAACGAAATTATTGTAAATGCTATTAAAGTAGTAATTAGTTGACCTGCTCCTAACCCCAATCCAATTGCAATTGCTAAAAATAAGAAAGCTAACTCTTCTGGTTCTTTTATTGCTGCCCTGAATCTAACAATTGATAATGCTCCTACAAGACCAAGAGAGAGTGCAAGAGAAGATTTTACTATCATAATTATCAATGTGGTTGTGGTAGTCAAAAGGACAAAATTGGATGCAAATTTCTTTCTATTTGAAATACAAGTTCCATATTTTGCATAAAGTTTGCCTAATATGAATGAAAGTATGGCTGCGGTAATTAAGGCTAGTATTAAATAAGGATAATCTATTGAAATTTGTGGATTTGCTAAAAATTGTTCAAAAGTTTCTAGTCTCCCTGCCATTTTTTATAATATTTTGGGTTCGTTTAAATTTATAAATATATGTGCAAAATGCCCCTTAATTTCAGATTTCTGAGTATAAGAATTAATTTAGATTACCCCTCTATTTTTTTTATTATATCTGCAAAAGCTGGGCGCGTTATCAATACGCCAATGGTGATGCCAAGTATTGTTGTGAATACAAAACCTTTCAATAGGCCTGCTCCTGCCCACCATAAGGGCAACAGAGCTACAAGGGCTGTGAAATAAGCTCCTAAAATTATGCTAAATGCTCTCTTCATTCTTTGTTTTATGCTCAAAAAACGGTTTTGCTTTGCTTCATCCAAAATAATAATTTGACTATCAATTCCAGTACCTATAGCAGCAAGAATTCCAGCAATACTTGGCAAGCCAAGATCCCACTTGATCATTGAAGCAATTCCCAAAATGATTATTATCTCTGAAACGCTTGTTAAAATCAGTGCTAAAGTAGATTTGAAATTTCTATATCTAATAAAAACAATTAATGAGATAGCTAAAAAGGCTGCAAAAGCTGCAAAAAGTATATACTTAATAAAACCAGAACCCAAAGTTGGAGAAATTGTATCTAATTTTACTATTTCTAACTTATATGGAAGACTCCCTGTAATCAAAATTGTTTGTAGCCTGTGCATTTCTTCTTCTGCAGAAGAATAAGCATCCCCTCTTGTTGCTCCGCTTCCTGAACCACTAATCTGAATTTGTGTGGTAACTCTTCCTTTGAGCCCCTCACCTATCATTAAACTATTAACTAACTTATTATCGATGTATAAATCTAGTGGTTTAGAAAGGTAATTGCCATTAGAACTCACATTCACTTCTAATTTGTCGGTGATTCCTGCATGCCTTTGTGCTGCTTCCTCACTAAGATAAATGACAAATCTAAACTTGCAAAAATGAGTTTCTTGAGATTGCTCACAAGAATATATTCCTGAATCTTGTCCAGACCTTGCAACAGAAGTTATGTCTTTTTCTCCGCCAATAAACACTACTTCGTCTCCAATTTTAGCTTCAAATTTTCCTTGCTGAGAGATTAGTTCTCTTAAATCTCTAGGAGTTGCGCCAGCAATTTCGATTAGTATGAAACGATTTCCAGTCAAATCTGAAACAGAACGAATATTCATATCTGTTATTCCATAAACATTAAATCTATTATTAATAATATCCACAAGGTCGTTGACTTCTTCAAAAGAAAGTTTTTTATCTTGTGCTTGAACTAAGGCTCTTGAGCCGCCAATAAGTTCAAGACCCAACTTTATATTTGTATTAGGAATTTCTGAGACTGTTATTTCTGGGGAAGTATCTGAATAAATCACATAATCGATTTCTTCTATGGTAAAAATTGTTTTAATTTTTTCCCCTGAGACAAATTTTTCATTCATCAAGATTGAAAAATCCTCAACATTAGAGATTTCTTGCTGGTCTATTTTTGTTATAACTTGCCCACTTCTTAATCCTTGTTCAAATGCAGTTGAATTAGTTTCAACGCTGGTTATTAAGATTCCTTTTCGGAGAAATGTTGGAGTTATAAAGATAGAAACTAAAGATAAAACCAACATAATTATTAAAAGCCAAATTTTCCAAGTTAACTTAAGTTTCATTTTTTCTTTGCCATGTGCCATTTAAGTATAGATGCATTAGTTATCCAAGTATTAAGCAGATCAAAACCGAGTCCGATTGAAAGAATCATAAAAATCTGAGAGAGAACTGGCGAAAAAGATTTCACAACGATTAAAGCAGATACCACAGCAAAAAGAGAAGTTAGTGTCATAGTTGTTCCTGTCTTGAAAGCTCCAAATAATCTCTCATTCAGTGAACCTTCATCTCTCTTTAACATCCTTGTTGTGAGCAATATATCTGTGTCTACTGAATAACCTATTAACATTAAGAACGCTATAATTCCTGCACTTGAGACTTTTATCCCTAAAAGGTTAACCACCACTAGAGTCATTAATATATCTGCTAGAGCTGAAATTATTACTGCGATTGAGGGTATTGGTGTACGGAATATTATGAATACAACAATTGCCATAAAAAGAAAAGCAATCAAAATCGCAATTAGAAGTTGTTTGTAAAAATTTTCGCTAAGACTTGAACCAGTAAATTCAAAACTACTATTCTCTTCTGTTAATTCATAACCCAAATAATCTTCTAAAATTGATTGTGTTTCTTCTACTCCTGATGTTGTTTCGACAATTATCGCGATTTTCTTGCGAGTGATCAAATCATAAATCTCGCGGGTATTCATCTCTTCTAGTTTTTCTGAAAGTTCTTGTTTTAGTTCTTCTGCATTAAATTCTCCATTAATTGTTATAGAAGTGCCTCCTTTCAAAGAGATATCTTTTATTATAATATCATTATTCTGAGAATAAAATAGAGCCATATAGGTAAAAGAAAAAATTAATAGTATTAAAGGGATTAATAATAATTTTTTATAATTTTTATCATGAAAGTTCTCTAATTTTCTTAATTTATTTGTTTGTGGTTTTTGTTCTTCTTCCATTTTGTTTGAATGCGCCGGTCGGGATTCGAACCCGAGTCAACTGCTTGGAAGGCAGTGATTCTACCACTGAACTACCAGCGCCTGATATAATTATCTAAAAGATGGTTTTAAAGTTTACTAAACGCGCCTGGAAGGATTCGAACCTTCGACTTCTTCCTTACTTCGGAAACAAGTTCCTTGAACATGAAACAAATGTTTCCCGTAGGAGGGAAGCGCTCTATCCAAACTGAGCTACAGGCGCATGTAAGGAAATATAAGGAACCAAGGTTCCTTCACAGTCAACCTCCTTTAAGGATGGTTCAAGACTGATATTTCCTTGACAGTCAACCTTCCTTTAAATTACTGCTCAAGGCTGATACTTTTTTAAAGAGTATTTTGATTTAAAAAACATGTTGGTTAAAATTTTAGGGGCAGTAGATTTGTTATCTGGATTAATATTAATCTTAAGTGCTTTGACAGAGATTCCTTCTTTATTATTGATATTTTTTGGGATTGTTCTTTTATCTAAATCTTTGATAGGATTTTTGAAGGATTTTGGAAGTTGGATTGATTTTTTAACCGGAGTTGTTTTAATTTTGACTGCCTTTGCCTCGGTTCCCTTATTCATAAAAGTTATTTTCTCAATCTTAGTTGTCCAAAAAGGGATTTCAAGTTTCTTAGGATAATGCGGGCAAAAGGATTCGAACCTTTGTAGGCACTAAGCCAACAGATTTTGAGTCTGCCCCGTTTGACCACTCCGGCATGCCCGCTTAATCTTACCAAAAATCAACTATATAAAAAACTTTAGAATTATTTAACTTTCTTTGAAACTTCAGCTAAATCTTTCTTTAAAACTCCAATAGATTTCTTAAAAATATCTTTAGTATCTATTTGCCCAAAGGATTCAATACTAATGATAAGCTCATCACTATAATTTGTTTCTGATTTTTTCTTTGCCCTTTCACTAATCCCTTCGCAAATATCACAAATTTCTTTTTCTTTATCATCAATTACAATAATTTTATCTCCTTTTTCTTTTATTTCATTTGCTGGACAAATTTTCTGAATCTCGTCTTTAAATTCCTTATCCATTGTCACTTCTGCAACTCCTCTATAGAATATTAATCCAGGAGAAAACCTCGCATGTTCGTCTCCCTTCCCTGCTCTAACAGTTGCGATAAGTTCAAGTTCTTGGTCTTTTGTTAAGATAGTTATTGGAATTTTGTCATAGACCACCTTAACATTCCCGTTTAATTCTCCAGAATATATCTTTCCTTCTTTTTTTATGCTCAATTTTAAATTTGCTTCTGTTTTTTCATTAACATCTTTGCTTGTTTTTATAGGAATTAATCCAATCCTGTGAGAGATGGTTTCATCATAAAGAGGGGAATCATTTTTTGAGATTTCAACTTCGTCAACAGCAAGTATAGGAATTTCGCCAACATACCTTCTGATAGCATTCGCTAAACTTTCTTCTATCTTTGTCTTAAATATAATTTTGTTGTCTTTTTTATTTATTATTTCCATTTTATAAAAATCAGAATAAGGTTATTTAAACTTATGGTCTTCTTCCACGTCTTCCTCCTTTCTTTTTTGGCCCTCCTCTTGGAAATCTTGTTGTATCAAGAATGTTAATTATTTTAAATCCAGATCTTGTCAAACTTTTTATTATAGCGTGCGCTCCTGGACCCGGTACAGGATTTCCGGTTTTGGATCTTATTCTAACGTACAATAATTTGATTCCCAAATCTTTAACATTTTCTTCTATTCTCTTTGCAATAAACATAGCTATTGTAGAATTTGCTTTAAGTCTTCCGTGTTTTGTGACCATTCCTCCAGTCACTTTTGTGATAGTTCTACCTGACATATCAGTAACATGAACGATTGTGTTATTAAATGACGTATAAATATTAACGACAGCTTCTATCTCTTGCCTTTTTTCTTTCGTCTCTTTGTTTTCACTCATTTTTCTCCTCCTGTTTCGGTTTATTTTCTTTTTTCTTTATCTTTGATTCTTTTAAAGAAATTTTGTTTTCTAATTCAACAGGGACTATATAAGAAGGGCTGTTCAAAACTCTGCCATCAATTAAAACTTTTTTATGAGTTATTAGTTGTCTAGCACTTTTTGAGGTTGTTGCCATTTTTTTTGTTACAAGAACTGTTTGCAGCCTTCTATTCAGGTAATGTTTTTTGTCTAACGATAAAACATCTGCAATAGTATCAACCTTCATACCAATCTTTTTTAATCTATTAAAAAATGCTTGTTGTTCCTGCGGGCCAGATAAAATAAGATTCTTAGCCCTTTTTCTTATTAAATTGACTTTTGCTTCAGCTTTCCAAATTTCCCTTTTGTTTTTCAAGCCAAACTCTTTCATTATCTGTGCTTCTTCGTCAAGCCTTGGTTTATCAAAAGGTCTTTTCGGTTTTGAATATGTTTTTTGTTTTCGTTTCATTGTTTTTTGTTTTTCTTTTTAATTCCTGCACCTTTTCTTCGATTTTTCCTGAAATTACTCTTTGTTCTTTGCCCTCTAACTGGGAGTCCAGCGCTATGTCTATAGCCTTTATAGCTTTTAATTTTCTTTAATCTTTTTATATCAAACTCCTTTTGTAATTCCATGTCGCTTCCAGTTAGATGTTTATCTTCGCCAGTTTCAAAATCTTTTCTTCTATTTAAAAGATAATTTGGGATTTTGGGACTTTTTGCAAATTCTGTAATTTTTTTAATTTCCTCCTCGGATAAGGAACCAATCTTTCTTCTTTTGTCAATTCTTAACACGTTACATATAGCATTGGCTAACGCCCAAGAAATTCCTTTAATTTTTGATAACCCAGCATAAACACTCATACCTCCTTCTATGTCTTTAGATAAAATTCTAACTACCTTTTCCCTATATGTTTGTTCTTTAGATTTATTTTCTTCCATTTTTAATGTACAAATAGATTAGCACGCTCCATATTTATTAATTCACTTAATATTCTTTTTTCTATGGCTTTTTGAGGATCAGGTAAATTCTGAACTCGATTTTTCATATCTTCAAAACTTTCAAATTCCTTTTCTTGTCTCTGTTTTAGAATTTCTCGCATATGCTTCTTCCCAAAACCAGGGAGCAATTCTATTTGATGTAACCTTTTGTTCATTGCTTCTGCTTTATTGAAGAAATCGACAAACTCTTTTTCTCTTTCCTTTACAATTTTTTTTATGAATTCTTCTAATTCTGTTTTTGCGGATTCAGTTAGCTTTTCTCTGTGTAATCTTCCAAGAATGTAATATATTTTATCTCTTTTGCCTTCACCTATATAGGCTTCCTCTCCAGCCTCTAAAGAAACCCCTCTTCTTGGAACTAACTCCAATAATGTTAAATTCTTTTTTCCGATCGCCTGGGCTATAGGCATCATCTTTCTTTCCAAAGGATACCCATTTGGGAGGTAATCTAATATGATTGCATATTCTTCTTTTTCCATTTTTTTTATTTGGACTCTTTAATTGTGTTGATAATCTTCTGTACTTCATCTTCATTTAAGCTTGCCTCAACAAAAATTTTATTTAAATCTTCTTTGTTTTCAGGCATTAAATCAATTAGTTTTGCTATATGTTCACTTTTTACCTTCATTAACTCTAATGCGTTTAATTTTTTTCTAAGACCTTCTGCGCTGTCTTTTTTTATTTTTATGAATTTTTTTATGAATCCGATTACATCTGTTTCGCTGGTTTCATCTTCTTTTATATACTTAAAAGCTTCGGCCATACTTAACGGTTCTTTATTTATTATCATTTTAATTAAAGAGTCTTTATTTTTTTTAAATGTATTGGCTCAATTAAGAATCTCTTTGTTTTATTTTTATCTTTAAGATTTACCATATATGCTTGTCCTCTTTTTGCCTCGATAACTCCTGTGCGCCCTTGGTATCTTTTTGGAAGATTCGACTTAATTGCTCTCTCTTTAGTAATTGATACAAAATCTCCTTTTTCAAATTCTTGAAAGTATTTACTAAGCTGTATCTTTCCTCGAGTTCTATTGGATTTTCTTTTAACCATATTTTACCGAGAAATGTGCTCTTTAAAAAACTATCTTAAATAAGGTCTCCCTCTTCTCTTACATCATTCATTCTTTGAATTATTGTATCAAACATTTTTTTCCCAAACACATTAATCCCACATTTTTCACAGAAATCAACAACAGAAATTTCATCCATATCTGCACCACAATAAATACATTTTTTCATTTTTTGTTAATTGTTATAAATAAAAATTTAATTTTTAAAGATTTGTGCCTCTTTTATAGTTACTCATGCCTCAAGGCTTCTGCTGGTTTTAATTTAGCTGCTTGCATTGCTGGGAGTATCCCTGATAAAGTTCCTATACAAAAAGAGAATGCAAGGGCTCCAAAAATTAAACCAGTGCTAGTACTTGCTCTTAACAATTCAGTACCTAAAAAATTCACTGCAATATATTCTGCAGTTTTACTTAATCCAATACCAATACCAATCCCGATTGCTCCTCCAACAAAACCTAAAAGTCCTGATTCAAATAAAAATATTTTGAGAATATCTGAGTTTTTTGCCCCAACAGCTTTCATTGTCCCAATTTCTTTGGTTCTTTCTAACACAGAAGTATACATTGTATTCATGATTCCAACTCCTCCAACAAGCAATGAAATCGCGGCAATCCCTACTAACACTGCTTGCACTACATCAAAAATATTTGAAAAACTTTCAAGAATCTGCTCAAATGTTTGGACCGAAAAAGTTTCTTCTCCTTCTTTTTCATCTCTTAATCTTCGTAAATCCTTTTTAATGTCCTCGGCCACATCATCAGGTTCAAATCCCTTTTTCGCTTGCACATACACAACATCTATGTCTTCTTTTTTTTCAAACAATTCTCTCGCAGTCTCAATTGGAATGTAAATTTGGGAATCATCTTGACGATTCCCAATCTTTTTCATAATCCCAACAACTCTCAATTCTTGTCCTTTGATGATTATTTTGTCCTTAAGTCCCACCTGTTTATCAAAAAAATTCCCTTCTGCAAGAAAATATCCAATAGTCATACTGTATTTATCTCCTACTTCAAGTTCTCTTCCTTTATCAATCGCAAACCCCTCCATATCTGTTAAAATTTTTGAGGCTCCATCCGTTGCTACTCCCATCACCATAGTAGATTTTACTTCTCCTTTAAATTCGATTAATGTTGAACCATAAATAATTTCTGTTGCTAATTCTACTCCCCTGACGTTTCTGATAATTTCCAAATCTCTCTGAGTTAATTTATCTGCAGATGCCATCCCTCCCATAAATCCATCTTCAGAGCCAGGCATAACCACAAGTTTATTCGCACCCATCATCTCAAATTGTTCCGAAATTGTATCTTTCAATCCTTGACCCAAGGAAATTAAAGAAATCACCGCGGCGATTCCAATAAAAATCCCAATCATAGTTAACCAAGAACGCAAACGCCTTCGCTTTAAATTATTAAATGCGAGAAAAAAGTAATCTTTCATCTTATTTCTTGTTCTTTAATTTTCTTTTCTTCCAGAATCTATATCCAACATATCCCACAACAACTATTCCAATTCCAAAAAAGATATTGTAATTGGGTTTTTCTACAAACCCTCTTTCTCGCGCTTCCTTCAAAGAATAAACCCTTAAACTAATTTCTTTTGTTTCTTCAAATTCTTTGTTTGTTGTATCTTTGTATCTCAAGGTCACAGGTATTTTAATTAGACTTGGAGCACTTACACTCACATACACATTATACTCAACACTATCAAAATCATCACTATCAATATCTCCAACATACTGTCCTCTTTCTGAAAGAAACTGTACTCCGGCTATATTCTTGGCTGTTAAATATGAAAACTGAATACCCGACAAACCAGAATTTACAATCTTTAATGAAATAAGACTTTCCTGCCCTCGGATTAAAATAGAATCTTCAGAAAAAATATTTAATTCGGGGGGAGAGTTAATAATTAAACTGATCTCTTCGTATCTCTCTTGAAGGTTTTCATTTCCATCAATGTAATAAGTAATTTCTACAGGAATCTTGTAGATTCCAGCACTTGCTGTTGGAAGAGCAATAATGTCAAAATCAAAAACTTCATCATCTCTGTTATCAAGGGAGTCAAGAGCCTGTTCAGAACCAGATTGATATGGCGCAAAAGGAGTATCTTCTCCTGATAAATCTAATTTTACATACAAATTAGTAATACCTTCACCGAGAGTATTTTCTATTTTAATAGAAACTTCTGCTGTTTCTCCTGGCATAATCTCTTGAGGAAAACTTCCAACATTTTTTATAGATAAGCCAGAGATAAAACTAAGACTGATTAAAACTGCCAAAGCAAGGGTTAATATTTGTTTATGAATCATTTTGTGACTTTTCTATCTTCAACCATTCTCCCATCTTGTATTTTTAAAACTTTGGTAGCATACTTAATCAAATTCAAATCATGAGTAACAAGAATAATTGTTTTTCCTCGCTTGTTTAATCTAGTGAACAATTCCATTATGCCTAAACCAGTTTTTGTATCTAAATTCCCTGTGGGTTCATCTGCTAAAATAACTTCTGGATCATTAGCTAATGCTCTTCCAATTGCAACTCTTTGCCTTTCCCCCCCACTTAACTCTGTTGGTAAATGATTCATCCTTTCGTTTAATCCAAGTTCTTTTAATATTCTCTCCCCTGTTTCTTTCCTTTCTTCTGCAGAATGACCTTGGAACAGCATTGGTAACATAACATTCTCAAGTGCAGTTAGGATTGGAATTAAATTGAATGTTTGGAAAACAAATCCAATTTTTTGCCCTCTAATTTGAGCTAATTCTGACTCTGGTAAATGCTCTATATTAATATTATCCAAAAAAATATCTCCTTTTGTTGCTATATCTAATGCTCCAATTAGGTTCATCATAGTTGATTTTCCTGAGCCAGAAGGACCAATGATTGCGATAAAATCTCCCCTTTTAATTTCAAGATTAATATCACAAACAGCTTTAACAATAGAATCCCCCATCTGGTAATTTTTACAAACATTCTTGAGTTTGATTATTGGCTTCATATTGTCCCTTCCCAAATCCCGTATATAAATTTAATTGTCTTATATTTATGTTAGTAAGTTTTATAAATAAAGAATTAAAGTTAATTACATGATAATTCCAGTTCGATGTTTTAGTTGCGGGAAACCGATAGGTCATATGTGGGAAGGATACAAAAAAAGAGTGGAACAAGGAGAAAAACCAAAAAAAGTGCTTGATGAATTGGGTTTGGAACGACCTTGTTGTAGGTCTATGTTTTTGGGGCAGCAAGATTTAATCGAATTAGTAGGTAAATTCAAAAAATCTTAATCTTCCACCTATTCGCATACCCACAATTTTCACATACTATTGTTTTTATGCCGCCTTTGATTCTTATTTTTGGATTTTTATAAGGAGCCAAACATTTTTTACAAAACTTTTTCTTTAGCTCACTTAAAAGAATGTTATGTTTCATCGCTAATTTTTTTATTTTCCTAATTTCTTGTTGGTTCTTATTTTTAATGTCGGCAAAGAATTCTTTAATTTCTTTTTGGACTTCGATTTTTGAAAGTTTTTTCATTAAAGTATTAAGAATTAATCTTTTATAAAATTAAAGAAGACAGCTTGATGATTTGGCACCTTGTCGGGTACTACTGACACCAACATAGGAAGCTTAACTTCTGTGTTCGGAATGAGAACAGGTGTTTCCAACCTATTATGGCCGTCTTCAAAATTACCTTGGTCCCTCTATTTATAAAACTTTTTATATCGTTTATTTCTAGTAGAATTAGGCGGAAGTGCCGGAGTGGTCAAACGGGACGCGTTAAGGGCGCGTTAGCTTAGTGCTTACTCAGGTTCGAATCCTGGCTTCCGCATAACAATAGTTTTATAAATTAATAATTATTCGGATTTTTACCTGCGAGTAAGTGTTCGCGCCTTCGCTCAAAATCAAGGGCGATTCAAAATTTCGCGAAAACGCTCAGCGTTAGCGGGAAAGAATATTTCTCGTGATTTAAGATGAAAACAAAAACACAAATAGAAAAACAATTGCAGAGAAAAAGGAATGCAGAGTTAGTTGAAACTATAATTGCTGCTAAGAAAAATAAATCTTGGCTAGGGATTGCGGGAATTTTGGCTGGGTCGAAAAAGAATAGGACAAATATCAATCTTGAAGAAATAGATAAAGAAGCAAAAGAAGGAGAGACGATTGTTGTTCCTGGAAAAGTTCTGGGTCAAGGAGAGGTAATTAAAAAAGGCAAGATTGTTTCATTGAACTTTTCTAATAAAGCCAAAGAAAAATTGTTAAAGGTCGGAGTAGAACTTTCAAACATACTCGAAGAAATTAAAAAAAATCCACAAGCTAAAAATATAAAGGTGTTAAAAAAATGAAAATTGTCGACGGTAAAGATGCTGTTTTGGGGAGATTGGCGAGTTTTGTAGCTAAGAATGCATTAGAAGGGAAAAAAATAGTCATCATTAATTGTGAGAAGGTGATAATCACTGGGAATAAAAAAATGATTAAAGAACATTTTGAAGAAAAAAGAAGCAAGGTGGGAAGTGGTCAAAAAGGTCCAAAAGTTTCAAGATTGAGTGAACGAATAGTGAAAAGAGCCATACGTGGTATGCTACCCAACCACCGAAAAGGTAGAGGAAGAGAAGCATTTAAGAAAATTAAATGTTATGCTGGAGTGCCAAACGAATATGAAAAATCCAAAAAAATTCTAGCAGGAAGACGACCAAACATTCCTCATAAAAATAAAATTTTAAAAGTAGAGGACATATTCAAATGAAAATAGTTGTATCTGGGAAGAGGAAAACTGCTATTGCAAGAGCCGTTCTTACTGAAGGGGATGGGAAAGTTACTATTAATAAAAAAGATTATAAAAATCTGCAAATACTGGATAAACTAAAAATTGAAGAGCCATTAAGAATTGCTGAAAGTGTCCTCGGAAAAATCAAATTTGATGTTGCGATAAGTGTAAAGGGTGGAGGAGAAAAAGGCCAAATTGAAGCAACTAGGATTGCCTTGGCTAAAGCTATATCTGATTTTGCAAAATCTAAAGAACTTACAGATGCATTTTTGGCTTATGATAGAAATATGTTGATTGCTGATGTTAGAAGAAAAGAAACTTGTAAACCCGGAGACAGCAAAGCGAGAAAGAAAAGACAAAGTTCTAAGAGATAATTATTTTATTCCTAATTTTTCAAGCTTATTCTGAACATGATTGAAAAGTGTTGAAGAGATTAGTGACTGGTGGGAACCTTGGTAAGTTTGCCCGTCAAATTTTATTTTCCCTAAATAAGTTTGATTTTTTAGTATTTTCTTTACTCCATTAACAGAAAAGCCATATTTTTTTGCTAATTTGGTTAAGCTGATAGTTTGATTTAAAAAATCCTGAAAAATTTCTTGAACTGAATAAGCATTTTCTGCTTGAACAAGTTGTTTGTTTTCTAATTTATAACCAAACGGAGCCCTTGAAACCACTTTCCCATCTCTTGCTTGCTTATCCATTGAAAATTTTGTTCTTTCACTTGTTACATTTCGTTCAAATTCTGCAAATGCAGAGATTATATGAAACATTAATTTTCCTGAAGCAGAAGTTGTTTCTATTTTATCCTGCAATGAAATAAAATCTATGCCCCATTCTTTAAGTTTTTCTATGGTATCTATTAAATCTCTAAGACTTCGAGAAAATCTATCTAATTTGTAAATAAAGATGGCTTGAAATTTATGAGCTTGTGCGTCTTCTAGAAGTTTTTTCATCTCTGGCCTTCCTTTAATGTCTTTTCCAGATTTTCCTTCGTCTCTATAAACTTTAAGGACATCATAGCCTAAAGCAGAAGCATAATTTTTTAGAGCTTCTTCTTGTGCTGCAAGCGAAATTCCTTGCTTTGCTTGTTCTTCTGTTGAAACACGAATATAAATTGCTCCTAATGGTTTTGATTCATTCATTTTCCTCTTTAATCGTGAACTTAGGTTATCAAAGTGCTGGTTCACGATGCTTTAGGGTGCCCTAAGTATATAAAATTATCGTTAAAAGCTGAGAATTCTTGTATTATTCTTTAAATTTTTCTTAAAGACGAGGAAGATCTATCTTTTCTAGCGTGCTTGGACTAACTAGTCTTCCAGAATCGTCGTATATCCAATCTTTTCCATGTTCTCCTAGTGGAAGGCCTGTAGTTCTAAAAGAAGGTTTCTCGAGGTACTGCTCTAAGTTGGATCTTTGACTTGGGAAATTATCTAAGAACAATCTGATTATCTCTTCTTTAGTCTTAGGTGTTTCAACTAGCTTATCTTGATGTGTTAAAAAGTATGCTATTGCCTTTACAGGCTCATCAAATGTTCTAAGCATATTTGGTTTCTGGCTAGCAGAATACCTCCCATTTTCCTGAAATTGAAATTCTATTGCTTTTCCATTATTTTTTATTACTTTCCCTATTCCAAAAGAACCCTCACACCAACCATAAAACTACCCAAGGTTTTTCTATTTTGGGTTTTTCTGTGTTTTCAGCCATATCTCTCCTCCTCTATTGATTCCCTAGCTAGTCTCGTCTCTTCATTAACATCTTTCGTCATCTGTCTTATCTCTTCATCGCTTTTAGGAGCTGTTATTCTCCTATCTGTCTCATCTTGCAATTCTTCTAGCATCTTTTCTATGTATGGAGCTCTGATTTTTTCTATCCAAGAGGCCAATAAATGATATTCTGAAAATAAATGCCCTAGTTCTTCTTGGGAATACCTTACTAATGAATCCACTGCGACAATAGAGTAGGTTTTTTCTCCCTTGTGTGTTTCAAAAAGATAATCGCTTCCCTTAAGCCCTTTAAATAAATGGGGGTGTGATAGAGATCTTCCTAAAGTCATTACTTCATATAAAACTCCTTTTCCTAAAGTATTACCTTCACTATCTTTAGTGGGAAAGTCAGTCATTAAGAATTAGGTGATTATAAGTTTTTAAGGATTGTTGGTATTTATTACTCTTTTACATTTTTCTATGCACTAAGGTAACCTTAGTTAGTTTAAACAGTTGTTTAGGGTGTTGAAGGTGTTTGTGGCTGTTTAAACAGCCTGTTTAGTAGTCTTTTTTTCGACAAACAGCTGTTTTTTCCATAAAATTAGGTGATTTTTCATGTATTTTTAGTTATCAAAAATTATTAATTTGTCGTCGAAAAACAAAAAGTTTTTAAAGAATCCTTACGAAATAACAGTATGTTTTGGTTGTTTGGTGGAAAAAAAGAGGTAAAAGAGATAAAAGAAGAAACCAAAAAAGGTTTTGAAGATGTTAAAAAAGATATGGATTCTGTTAGTGGTTGGATTAAACATCTAGAATCAGAAAAAAACTTACATAAAAAAGAAATTGAAGGACTAAAAGAGATTTTATCGACGGTGCAAGAAGAAGTCGAAGGAATGAAAAATATCCTTTCTATTATGAATGAAATGAAAACAAACAAGGTGTTTAAAACACCTAAACAGGTGTTTAATAAACAAACAGGTGTTTATGCTGTGCAAACAGGTGTGCAAACAGCTGTTCAAACACCAAATTTAGAACAATTTTCAATAACAGAAAGAGCCATACTTTGGATTTTATTAAATACAGATATGAAACTAAGTTGTGATGATTTAGCAGCAATGTTAGGAAAAGAAAGATCTACAATCAGGGGACAAATTAATAGAATAAAACAGAAGAGTGAGACTTTACTTGATGAGGTTATTGAACAAAATGGCAAAAAAAGAGTGTTTATACCTGAAGATATCAAAGAAAAACTTCTAAAAAAATCAAAAGTGAGAGTTAAACACACAAAAAAATAGGCTTAAAATCATTAATAACGAATAATTAATGAATCAAAAAACACAGAGGAGAATTAAACTTAAATTATTCGGTGAGCGGTTTAACTTGATTATAACTCTCTTAGTTGTAAAATCGTAGAAAGTGAGGCAATCTTTTTCAAGTTTTGTGATATATTTAGCATTATTGTTTTATTATTAATTCTCTTTTTCTCTACGGGGATTCCTTTCTTTATTAGCCTTTGTACATAGTCCCGTATAGAGCTTTCAGTAAGATTTAACCTTCTAGAAAGGATCTTATAATCCACAGGCTCTTGCTCTTCGTCTAATTGGTATATTGTTGAAAACACTAGAAGTTCTTGCTCTGTAATTCGTTTAAACTTATGCCTTATCTCTTTTTTTATGTTGTCTAAAGAATTCAGAATTTGCGCAGCATCATTTATAGAATCTTGTCCTTTTTTAGGTGTATTTGCTGTCTGTCTGTCTGTCTGTCTGTCTGTCTGTCTGTCTGTCGAAACCCCTTCATTTCCAGTGGAAAAGCCTAAATTTTGGTGGTTTAAAGGGTTAAAAGACCCATTATGTGTCGAATTATGTGTCGAATTTGCTGGAACCTGGCTTTGTTGTGTCGAAGTTTCAACTGTTTGTTTTTGACCGAAAACACCTATCTTTTTGTTTATTTTACTAATAATATCACACATTTCTGTCATATTTGTTCGTGTTTCACTTAGACCTTTTCTTAAAAAAATTAATTCTTCTTTTAATGAATCAATATCTTGTCTTACTCTATCAAAAGCTTCTTTTATTGAATCCATAGAAATACTAAGGGAGATACTATAAAAATTTTACTACGCTTGGTGTTTGTTATATGCTTGGTACGCAGCATCACTAATTTTCCACCGTGATCTTTTTAAATAAGGAACTCCATGAGGACTTTTTTTTATCTCGACTACTAAATTTTTTTCCTTTAATTCTAAAAGAAGTTTTTTGATAAATTCTTCATCTCTCGCAATTTCTTGGGCTATATGCGAAACAAAAAATAACCTAGGAGAAACTGAATATAAAAAGGCCAGAATCTGTTCGAAAATTTTTTCTTTTTTTCCCTCAGAAATTTTCATATGCTCAATAAAGAAGGTTGGCTTTTAAAATCTTGTAGAATTAGTTTTCTTGTTTATGATCTACTTTTAATGGTGGAAAAGGTATATGAAGTGGCAGATTCATTTCATCCTCTAATTCAAGGGCTTTGATATTACATTTCCTTAAGATTACATTAAACAAACTTATTCGCAATTCGTCAGACATTTCTTTATCTTTCCAATGTTTCACTACTTCTTTTGCCGTTTTTGGTTCAAGGGCTACAATAACATTCCCAATAAGCTCAATCTTGGCAAAATTCGGTTCATAATTAACAATATATTCAAAATCAATCTGAACAAGTTCATCTTTTGTTTTAACGAATTCTGGTGTTAAAACTTTAATATTAGGTATGTCTACTTTTGTATTAATCTTTAAATCTTCTGTCTTTTCTCCAGTTTTCTCGACGCTAATTTTTTTGAAGTTAAAACCTGCTATTCTCATTTTATTAAAATAAAGTATTAGTTTTTAAAGATTTAGATAGTAAAAATTAAATTAAATCTTCTTCTGAAACAATTACAAAATCGCCAATAGCAATTATTGCACTATATGGAATCAAAAGTTCATTTGAATTTGTTCTTTCAAGATTAAGATTTTTTGTATAGGGTGATGCATCTTTAACAATAAGATTAATAAGTTCACCAGATTTAGTTTCAAAAGTTATATCTTTAAGAAAACCGAGTCTTTTTCCTTCTTTAGTCACTATCATTTTTCCAATAAGAGTATTAAAAATATTTTTATTTTCTTGCATGATAAATTTAGCAGTAAATAACTTATAAACTTTTCTGTAAATTTAAATAGATTTTGAAATATCATATTAAAGATACTCACCCCTTAATTTCTTATAGAAACATTTAAAAATAAATTTTTTGTTTTGTTTTGTTTTGTCTTTATTTAAAAAAATTTATATTATATATTATATATATTATCTATTCTTACTACTACTACTACTACTACTACTCGATATCGTACCCTTTAATTTTTTTCCATATGAAATCATGGTGTTTTTCTTTTTTAGTGGTTATAACTCTTTATATAATAAGACTGTTTTTTATCGTTGGAAAAAAAGTAATGTTAAATTTTTCCATAGGAAATAAGAGTGTGGGTTATAATGGGAACAGAACTTGATAAAATTTTTGATTCTTTTAACGAAAATAGTATCTTTAAAGATAAGTTTGTGTTACAGAGTAATTATTCTCCTGATAATATTCCTCATAGAAGTAATGAAATTAAACAAATCGCTTCTATACTTGCTCCTGCTTTGAGGGGAGAAAGAACGAGTAATCTTTTTCTTTATGGTAAGACTGGAACTGGTAAAACATTATCAATGGGATATGTTAAGGAAGAACTTTTAAAAAGATTAAAAAAGACGACAGATTTTACTTTGAAGATTGAATATTTGAATTGTAAATTAAAAAAAGTTTCTGATACTGAATATAGAATTTTGGCTGAACTTATTAGGAAACTTGGAGGAGAAGTTCCTGCAACAGGATTACCTACCCAATCAATATATAATAAATTTATTGATATTATTGATTCTGAGAAACAACTTATTATTTTAATTTTGGATGAAATTGATCAGACAACGAAAAAAATTTCAAATGATTTTTTGTATAATCTAACAAGGCTTAATACAGAGTTGTCTAAAGCACAAATTTCTATTGTAGGTATTAGTAATAATCTTACTTTTTTAGATGAGCTTGATCCAAGAGTTAGGAGCTCTCTCTCAGAAGAAGAAATTGTCTTCCCTCCTTATAATGCCTTGCAATTACAAGATATCTTAAGTCGAAGAGCAAGTGATGCTTTTAGAAAAGAAGTGGTAGAAGAAGGAGTTATAGCCAAATGTGCTGCTTATGCTGCACGAGAACATGGAGATGCAAGGAGAGCTTTGGATTTACTTAGAATTTCAGGTGAACTTGCTGAAAGAGATAATTCTAAACAGATTTATTTTAAACATATTGATGAAGCAAATGAAAAAATTGAGAGAGATAAAATTCTTGATGTTATTAGTTCAGAGCCTAAACAATTCCAACTTGTTTTAAAATCTATTATTAATTTATTTGAGAGAAGTAAAACTACTCCTTTTTTTACAGGAGATGTTTATAGCCTATATCAGGATTTGTGCTTAAGAAATAAATTAGAAAATTTAACCCAAAGAAGGGTGAGTGATATAATTCAGGAGTTTGACATGCTTGGAATTATTAATGTTAGAATTATTTCAAAAGGAAGAGGAGGTAGGATGAGAGAGATAAAATTAGCTATTTCAGAAGAGATAATGAAAAAAGCGAAAGAGATTATTGAAAATTCTTTAGATTATAATTAATCTTAAAATGGATTCGAAAGAAATTTTAAAGTTTTGTTTGCAGAAAGGTCTTTTATTAGACGAAGAAATGTTGAATATATTTAGTGAAGCCGAAGATACTGAATCTGTTAAACTAATTATTGAGAAAATTAGAAGCCACACAAAAAAAAGAATTATTACCAAAAATTTTTTTGACCAGAATAAAGAACAAGTATTCAAAGTTTTTTCAACATCACCTGAAATAAATCAAAAAGAATTAGAAACATTAAAAATAAAATTAGGTTTGAGTATTGAAATTTCTAAAGAGATTACAAAACCCCAAAAAGTAGAACTTAAAACTTCTGTTGAAAGCGTTAAGGTTTTCTCTCCTGCTCTTTCGCCGCCAAAAAAATTAGAAGTAAAAGATTTTGTTAATCATTTTAAAAATAGATTCAATGAAATGAAGAATTTTTTGCAAGATAATCCTAAATTAACAAATTTAGTTTCGATAAATAAAATTTTAGGTAATAGACAAGGAATATCTTTAATTGGGATGGTATCTGATAAAAAAATTACAAAAAATAAAAATATTTTACTTGAAATAGAGGATTTAACAGGGCAAATTAAAATTTTAATAAATCAGAATAAACCAGAACTTTATAAAAAAGGAGAAGAGATAGCTTTAGATTCTGTTTTAGGATTTATTGGTTCTGGAAATGGAGAAATATTTTTTGCGAATGATATTATTTTTCCTGATGCCTATTTATCAGAAAGACAAAAATCTCCGGTTGAAGAATATGCATTATTTATAGGGGATCTTCATTTTGGAAGTAAACTTTTTTTAAAAAAAAGCTTCTTAAAGTTTATTGATTATGTGAATTGTAATATTCCAAATACGCCTAGGGCCGAGAAAATAAAATATCTTTTTATTGTTGGTGATTTAATTGCTGGTGTTGGAAATTATCCAACTCAAGAAAATGATTTGGAAATTAAAGATATCGAAGAGCAATTTATTGAGCTCGCTGGACTATTAAAACAAATCAGAAAGGACATCAAAATAATTATTTCTCCTGGAAATCATGATGGGGTTAGATTGATGGAACCACAACCTTTACTTGATGAAAAATATGCTTGGGCGTTGCACGATTTAGATAATGTTATTTTAACAGTTAACCCTTCTTTTATTAATATTGGAGCAAGAGAGGATTTTGTTGGTTTTAATGTGTTAACTTATCATGGTTTTTCTTTTCCTTTTTATGGTAATACAATTCCTAGTTTGATTACTAATGGCGCGCTTAATTCTCCAGATAAAATTATGAGTTATTTATTGAAGAATAGACATCTGGCCCCCACCCATACATCTGTACAGCATTTTCCATATGAAGAAGATAATTTAATCATAAAACAAATTCCAGATATTTTTGTTTCTGGTCACACACATAAAAGTGCAGTTTCTTATTATAATAATGTTCTGATAGTTTCAGTATCTTCTTGGGAGAGTAAAACCGAATATCAAGAAAAAATGGGAAACGAGCCTGATTTTTGTAAGATTCCAATGTTCAATTTAAAAACAAGACAAGTGAAAATTTTAGATTTTGAAGATGAATACTAAAGCATATTTTAAGAATTTGGAAGTGCAAACAAAGAAGGTTTATTCTTTAGCTGAAACTGTCAAGGCAAGGGGATTAGACCCTACTAATAAAGTTGAAGTTCCCTTGGCTAAGACGATGGCAGAAAAATGTGTGGAATTGATTGCTACAATATATCCTCAAATGAGTGGGAGTGGAATTGATAAAAGAATACTTGCGTTAGAACAAAAATGGGGTAAGCTTAACCCTGCGGTTTGTTTGCAGATTGCAGAAGAGGTTGCAAAGCAGAAATTTTGTAAATTTGGAAGTTTATTTGAAGCTATTGATGCTGGTGCGAGAATAGGGTTTGCATACATTACTCTTGGAGTTGTGTCTTCTCCAATTGAAGGATTAACTGAAATAAAAATAATGAAAACAAGGGAAGGCAAGGAATATTTTTCTCCATATTATTCTGGGCCTGTGAGAAGTGCTGGAGGAACCGGGGCGGCTTTTTCTCTTGTGATAATCGACCATTTGAGAGAAATTTTTGGATATGAGAAATATGATCCAACTGAAAATGAAATAAAGAGAGCTGTTACAGAGCTTAATGATTATCATGAAAGAATTACGAATTTGCAATATATGCCAACAGAGGACGAAATAATTTTGTTGATGCAACATTGTCCTTTGCAGATTAGTGGAGAGGCGTCAGAGAAACAAGAAGTTTCGAATTATAAGAATTTACCGCGTGTCGAAACAAATCTGATGCGGAGTGGTTATTGTTTAGTTTTAGGTGAGGGTTTAGCACAAAAAGCAGCAAAGATTAAGAGATATGTTACGGCTCTTCGTGAAAAAGGATTTAAATTGAGTGCATGGGATTTTTTAGAGGATTTTGTAGAACTACACGAGAAAAGAGATATGGGACAAACAGATGATTCTCCAACTTATATTAAAGATTTGGTTGCTGGGAGGCCTGTGTTTGGACATCCCTCAAAATCTGGAGGATTTAGATTTAGATATGGGCGTGGGAGGGTTTCTGGGTTTAGTGCTGCATCATTGCATCCTGCAACTATGGCTATCACAGATAATTTTATTGCTACAGGAACGCAATTAAAAATAGAAAAACCGACAAAAGGTTGTGTTGCCACTGTTTGTGATTCTATTGATGGACCTATAGTTAAACTTTTTAATGGGAGCGTGAAAAAATTAAGAACAAAAGAAGAAGCAAAGAAACTTTATCCAGACGTTGAAGAAATAATTTACTTGGGAGATATTTTATTTCCTTTTAGTGATGTTGCAAACAGAAATGCTAATTTACCGAAACCTGGATATGTTGAAGAATGGTGGAATCTTGAACTTAAAGAAAAAGGAATTAAAGTAAACCCTTTTGAAATTTCTTTGGAAAGAGCTATTGAATTTAGCAAGAGGTATAGCATTCCTTTACATCCAAAATTTATTTTTTATTGGACACAGATTTCTAAAGAGGAATTTTTAGGTTTAATAAAATGGTTTAAAGAATCTGTGGTAGTGAATAAGAAAATTATTTGCCCTTATCATAAAGAAGTTCAAGAAAAGTTTGCACAAGGAAAGAGGGCCCTAGAACTTTTAGGAGTTGAGCATACTGTGTCAATAGAGAATGTAGTACTTACTGAGGAGATTAGCAAATCTTTACTTGTTAATTTTGGAATTGATTTGGAATTTGTGGAGAAAGGAAGTTTACTTAACAATTTTATTGATGAAAAGAAATATGATCTGAATAAAAACACATTGGAAATACCCAAAGAGGGCATACCCAAAGGGCACGAGAACCTCTACGAGGCGAGAACCTCTGATGAGTGCAAAAGTGTTTTGGAGGTTATTAATTCTGTTTCTAAATTTGAAATTAAAGATAAAGCAGGAGATTTTATTGGTGCGAGGATGGGAAGACCAGAAAAGGCTAAACTTAGAAAATTAACTGGAAGTCCAAACATTCTGTTTCCTGTTGGAAGAGAGGGAGGCAGATTTAGAAGTATTCAGGCTGCTTGTGGGGAGGGTAAAGTTAGAAATGCTTTTCCTGTTTATTACTGTGAACAATGCAAAAAAGAAACTATTTATCCAAGTTGTGAAGATTGTGGCAATAGCTGCAGAAAAATGTTTCATTGTTCTGAATGCAATAAAAATTATTTTAGTAAATGCGAAATGCATGATCTTGGAGTGCCTTTTTATACAAGAGATATTGATATGAAACATTATTATGATAAGGCTGCTGCAAAATTAGGATTACAACAATATGATTTTCCAGCGTTAATTAAAGGCGTTAGAGGAACTTCTTCAGCAGACCATCAAATGGAAAATCTTGCGAAGGGTTTTTTGCGAGCAATGTATGATTTGCAAGTAAATAAGGACGGGACTATCCGATTTGATGCAACAGAATTGCCATTAATCTCTTTTAAACCCAAAGAAATTTCAGTAAGTATAGATAAACTAAAAGAATTAGGTTATGATAAAGATATTTATGGAAAGGATTTAATTGATAAAGAACAAATATTGGAATTAATGCCCCATGATGTTCTTTTGCCGAGTTCATTAGAGACTTTAGATGAAAGAGGGGATGATGTTTTTGTTAGAATTTGTAATTTTATAGATGAACTTTTAGTTCGATTTTATGGATTAAAACCATTTTATAATGTGAAAAATAGGGAGGATTTGATTGGAAAACTTGGAGTTTGTATGGCTCCTCATAATTGTGCTGGAGTTATATGTAGATTTATTGGATTTTCAAATACTCTTGGATTATTTGCTTCGCCTTACATGCATGCGGCCATTAGGAGAGATTGTGATGGAGACGAATTAGCACTTATGCTTTTGGGAGATGTCTTAATTAATTTTTCAAGAAAATTTTTGCCAAGTCATCGAGGTGGGACTCAGGATGCTCCATTGGTTTTAAATGGAAAAATTGATGCTGGCGAAGTCGATGACCAGATTTTAGATTTTGAGTTTGTTTATGAGTATCCTTTAGAACTTTATCAATTGGCTGAACAACGAAAACATTCTTCAGAAATAAATATGAATACTGTTAAGTCTGTTTTAAAGGAAAGGAAAAATCCTTTTGTTAATATGGGTTTTACCCATGATACTTCTGATTTTAATGAAGGGGTGACTTGTTCTGCTTATAAGCTTTTGCCGACGATGCAAGATAAAGTTCAACATCAGATGGAGTTGGTTGAAAAGATAAGAGCCGCAGATACTTCTGATACTGCAAAGTTGATTATTGATAGGCATTTTATTCGGGATATGAAAGGTAATTTGAGGAAATTTTCAATGCAAACTTTTAGATGTGTGGTTTGCAATAAAATTGTGAGGCGACCTCCTTTGAATGGTATTTGTCCGATATGTGGTGGAAAATTAATTTTTACAATCAATGAAGGAGGAATCAAAAAATATTTAGAACCTGCATTAAATCTGGCAAACAAGTATGACCTTTCACCTTATCTAAAACAAAATCTTCAGTTGGTTAAAGAAAATATTGATAGTATTTTTGGAAAAGAATTGGAGAGGCAGGAGAAGTTGGAGGAGTGGTTTTAGAAAAGATATAAGAGAATTGTTGGAATCAGTAAACAACCCATCATGTTTGTTCTTTTGACGCCAAGAGAGATGCAGTAAATTCCTGTGAAAGTTGACACGATAAAAATGAGCAGACCTAAAAAACCAGAGACAAGAAGAATGATTATTGTTAAAAATGCAAGAACTATCGAAGAAAGAATTGTGTAATTTATTTTTTCTATTTTTTGAGAGAAAAATTTTGTTAAAATAATTGTGATAAAAAATGAGATTATTCCGCTGATTATTACTGCTGCTAGGATTAAAAGTAAAATTTTTGGTGAGAGCTCTCCAATTATTTTTTGAATTGCAACTGCTGCACCTGTTCTTGTTTTTGAGATCACATAAAGTGAAATAAATGAAAATCCCATTACTAGAGTGTTGGTGGCTCCGAGTAAGACAAGAAATCCTTTTTTATTTGTTCGTGAAATTGTATGGCCGATAATCGCGGCTTGGCCACTCCCAAGTCCTGGAAGGAAACTGCATAGTGGAGAGGCAATTAAGGCGCCGAGAAGAGGTTTGAAAATTTTTGTTTGAGGTTTTTGAATCCGCTGTTTAGGAATTTGAATCTTATTTTTTATACTTGCAACTAACATTGATGAACCAAAAAGACCAGTTAATAATGGGAGTAGTGGTTCTTCTATTGGCATATTTAAGACGCTTAATCCGAGAACTCCTGTGAGTAAGAGAACGAAAAATGCAGTGAATTTCTTTTTTTCTAAAAAAATTAAAAGGCAAAGAATAGCGATAAGTGCGTAGGGAATTGATTTTATCAAATTGTCATAAATTTTTGAAATTATTAAAATAGAGGGAAAAGAAATTAATACTAAAATGAAAATTGCTGCCAAACTGCCATAGCAAGTAAGAATGACTGCTTCATATCCTTGTCCTTTTTTTAGTAATTCATGGCCAGGTAAAACCGAAAGTTCTGTATCTGTATCTGGACAGCCTAAGAATATTGAAGGAATAAAGTCAACAAAAGTATGTGTTATTGCCATTGCAGCAATAAAAACTATGAGATAAATTGGATTTATTGAAATAAAAAATGATGCAGATAAAGAAATAAGAAATACTCCAATTAAGTTTATATGTATGCCTGGAATTAGGCCTGTGAAAATTCCAGTGAGGATACCTGCAAAAAGAAAAAGAATAATTTGAATTAACATTTAACAAATACTTTTATAAAATATATATTGATTACTGTGTTATAATGGATGTTCAAAGAAGGTTTGAATTAGTTAAACGAAACACCTCTGAGATAATTGGGGAAGATGAACTAAAAAAGCTTTTGAAAGAAAAGAAAAAACCAGTTATTTATTGGGGAACTGCTCCAACAGGAAAACCTCATGTGGGATATTTTTTGCCTGCGTTGAAGATTGCGGATTTATTAAAGGCTGGATTTCATGTTAAAATTCTTTTAGCTGATTTGCATGCGGCTTTAGATAATACTCCTTGGATTGTTTTAGAAAAAAGATATGATTATTATGCGAAAATAATTCCTTTGATGATTAAGTCAGTTGGAGCAAATGTGAAGGAATTAGAATTTGTTAAAGGAAGTGATTTTCAATTAAAACCAGAATATATGTTTGATGTTTTACAAATGTCAAGTTTTACTTCTGTTCATGGCGCAAATAAAGCTGCTTCTGATGTTGTTAAAATGGGAAAGAATCCAAAACTTTCTGGTTTGATTTACCCTTTAATGCAGGCCGTTGACGAACAATACTTGGAGGTAGATGCTCAACTTGGAGGAACTGATCAAAGAAAAATAGTAGTTTTAGCGAGAGAGAGTTTACCTAAATTAGGATATAAGCCAAGAATTGAAATTATGAATCCTTTGATTCCTGGTTTGATTGGTAAAAAAATGTCGGCTTCTGATGATAAATCTAAGATTGATTTATTAGATGATGAGAAGACAGTAAAGAAAAAATTAAATGATGCAGATTGTGTTGCTGGAAATTCAGATAATGGCATCATGGCTTTTTTGGAGCATGTGATTATGATACTTAAGCAAGATAAAAAAGAAAAATTTATTGTGGAAAGAGATGAAAAATATGGAGGGAATTTGGAGTATGAAGATTATAAAAAAATTGAAAAAGATTTCATTTCAAAAAAATTACATCCATTAGATTTGAAAAATGCTGTTGCAAAAGAAATTAATAAAATGCTTGGATTAATTCAAAAAGATAAAAAAGAATTAGAGAGTCTAGCAAAGAAGGCTTATTGATTTAATTACGAAAAAATAGAAATCTATTTTGTTTTAAATTCAACCGTATCTAAATCTTTTAGCTTATGTTTTAAGC
>SDBV01001367.1_pt1 | contig 36676 bp, 35 predicted proteins | sample 2277081 | NCBI WGS metagenome assembly SDBV01 (sample SAMN10402039, study PRJNA504765) | marine sediment metagenome | isolation source: marine sediment core GS10_PC15, 223 cmbsf | place: Arctic Ocean: Southern Knipovich Ridge | collected 2010 | reverse complement strand
AATATTTTATCATATAAACCTCCATTTTTAAATTTATATATAAGTAACTTATTTGCCCAATTCTTTTATCTTATAAATACAAATTTATGTCAAGAAGTTAAACTTGAGTTATTTTAAGATGTTAAAATGAAAATAGTTTATAAGACTGCAAAACATGCCAGCAATGTAAAACAGAACCAGATCCATAACATTTTAAGATATTAGCATACATGTTCTGACACCACAGGGGTGCAAACGTATCACAAGAGTACAAACGTGCATCGATAGTGTATTTTTCTGATAAGCTGAAGGCGTCTGCGTGCCTGTGGTGCCGCCTGATGGCAAAATGACTTGATTAACATTACTACAGTGGCTGTGGTGCAAGAATTTTATTTTTGGAAGGGGGAGTGCTTAAAGTGCGGAGCTATCCTGTAAGCAAATAGTATTTTTTAAAAAAGTATTTTATTAAAATAATTTGTATTACTGTTATATAGTGTTAAGAAAGTATTTAATGTTACTACAATAAATATATTTTCATTTTCTCGCGGAACAAAAACATTATATGCTTTAGAATAGCTCATTGTTCTGCTGTCATACAAATTGTACGACAAAGTTAGATAACTGCTAAATATATTTACACTAATGCTTTTTGTATCTACATAATTTTCCTGATGACATAAATTCGCTTTTATAAAATCATCAATAGTTTCCATATTAAGACTGGAAAGATCTATAAGTTCTGCGTAAATAACAGCATCCATGAGTGTTTCGTATGCAATTACATACATATTATTATCGTTTAGTGTCCAATACTCATCAAGACGGATTGCAGCAACATTGTTAATGTTTCTAATAATATCAAAGTAGTTGTCTATAATATAATCCGGAGTTTTGTTTATCTCTGCCGGTAATTCAAAATCATAAAAGTTGTTATTATTTGTACTTTTTAGAGTGCCTATTTTTATAAGCTGTATTTTATTTTCAGTTTCGCTCTGCACTCTTGTTGAATATAAATTAAAAAGAGGTATCCATTTATTATAAGAATGAATTAAAGTATAATCCGGCCATTCATCCTGTAATTCAACTTTTTCTGTAATAACATCCACAGCTGTTCTGCACCTCTGAGCGGCCATATTCATAATATCCTGAATTATATTCGCTGAAAATGCATCTGTCATATTACCCTGTATCATTTTTATATTTCCAGGTTCTAGAGTTTCATTCGTGATTGTAATAGTCATGGTTAATGTAATTGTGTTACCTGTATCGAGCTCACGTCTGCTCACTAAATAGGTATCATTATCCATGTATGCAATACTTAAATACGCATCATTCATTCTTGTATCATAATAAATTACATATTCTAGTGGAGTTGGTGTAAATATACTTACTAATAATTCTTCTGCGGGTTTTTCCGGAACTTCTGCAGGCGGCTCTGTTTTTGCTTCTTCTATTACAGGAGTTATCGTTTCAGAAACGCATGATAAATGTAATAAAGCCAACAGGAAAATTATAATTAATTTATATTTCATTTTCTAATCCTTTCAATTTTTAACATATGTCTTATTGTAGTATAGGTTATGCAAGATCTATTACTCAATAGGTTTCTTGAACCACTTTTCATTTGCAAGAACAACAGAGGTATTTACCTGCCTTTCCGGTATAGACCAGAATTTTTTTAACAGATAGTTTTTTTCCTGTTTTGTTACCTTTATAAATCCGTGTTTTTCATAAAACTTAACTGCCCAGTAAGCAGCTTCCCATGTACCGATTAGAATAGGTTTTTCGGATTGCAGGTATAAAAACTTTAGAAGTTTGCTTCCTATGCCTTTGTTTCTTACATTTGTCCTTACATATGCATGGCGAATAAGATCCACTTCTTTTTTGTCCTGTATGCCCATGACTCCGAGTATGTTTTCTGCTTCTTCATAACACCAGAAAATAACTCCATCTTTAATCTGCCTGGATAATTCCTCCCTGGACATATATGGGTCATGCCATCTGTCATCCGGTATTACATCTTTATATGCCATGGCGGAGTCATTTATAATTTCATTGATAGCATCAATATCATCAATCCTGGATTTTCTTATCATGTTCACCTTCGGTCATAAAACTACTGCTATATTTTTAAAAGGCCTAAAGAAATTATTACAAATATAGGTCCATTGAAAAATCCGTGAATGAATATTCCTACTAATGTATTTTTTGTTTTAGAAAAGGCATATGGAAGAATAATACAAATAGGAATAAGCATAATAACCATGCCTATTCCAAATGGCAAATGAAATATCAGCCAGAGAACAGAGATTAACAGCCAGGAATACTTTCCATTTAATCTGTTCTGCATATAGCCCCGCCACAATATTTCTTCACCTACAATATTAAAAAACCACATAGGAATCCAGATAAATAGAAGCAGTTTCTGAAGCCCAACATATGGTTCAAATTCTAGAAATTCAGCAGAAAAGTGAAGTTCTTTAAATCCGAAATAAATATGCAATAATCTGGAAATAAGAAAAATAATTCCACTGAATAAAAAACAAAGGATTAATGAAATGATTGCATATTTAAGGTCTTTTTTTGTGAATTTTCTGATATTTAAAGCAGATAGTATTTCACTGAATGGTTTAAATCCTTCCTGCCTGCACATTATAACTGCAAGAAAAAAAATCGGCATAAAAAGAATGTAGCCTGTTAGATACCAGTAAACAGATGTGTGAACTCGTAGGGTATTTTCTAAAATAGGATAAAAATATTTTATTAAAAGAAAAAAATAAACAGTGAATGTTGTAAATATTAATACGGCCTTAATTATAGTAATATTTTGCCTTTTAGGTTCCAAAGTAACACCTTATAAATTAGCTGCAAGAAGTATAAATAAAAAAAAGAATTATGTAAATTGGAAAAATGTTTTATTTTGATTTTCAAATCAAACCTAAAATTATAAGCCATACTACAATATACCAAAGAGCAGGTATTGTAGTATGGAGGTTGTTAAGACTTTTTATACATTATTTAATCTGCGAAAAATGTAATTTTATTTCGTATTCAAATTTTATTTTATTTTCTTTGCATTTGTTATTAAATAATTCTTCCAACTCTTTTAATAGTGGCGTATAATTTGGATCTTCTTTTTTATGATCTTTAAAAACTCTTTTTTTTCAAGATTTTTTATAAACGTCCGGATAGTTTTCTTTTAAGCATTCGGGGCAGATGGTATGAGAAAAATCCGCATCTGTATGTTTACTGATATAATCTTCGACTTCCTCATAATATCCCTTATTATTTCTAATTTTCTTGCAAAAAGAACAAATTGGAATAATTCCGCGAAGTACTTTTACTTCAGAAAGAGCATTTTCCAGATCTTCCATTATTTTCTGCTCTATTTTATTAAGAATAAACTGCTTTCTTCGTAATTTATGATTTCTATGTGATATAAATATTCCCAGAATATTGGCCCACATAAAAGCTCCGAATACTGACAGTGTTTCCATTGTTTTCCAGGATTTATGCTTAAAAGCTATAAAAAAAATAATTTCGCCAATTGTTAAGTAAATCGCAAGTACAGTCTGTATAGTTAATTGTGTTGGTACAACAGTGTAAATATGAATTATAATTATTAGCTCCCAAACAATAATAGCCATATTACTATATTCACCAAAACTGCTTACAATAAGAATATGTGTTACCAATATAGAAAGAAATATAATTATCATTTTATCGAGTATTTTTGGTCTGGATGTTTTTCTTAAAATAAAAATAGTAGATATTATATAAGGATGTTTATGCTGCGGCTTATTACAGCAGCAATTAAGTTAAATATGCTTTTGATAAAAATAAAATCTATAATAATAAAAAAGGAAATTATTGGTATACACAGGATTATTACTATTAAAAATTGAGAAATGTCTTTAAAAAGAGTATCTGTGCGGAACTCATTTTCTATATTTTGAGACTTTAATTTTGTAGAGAGAAAAGCTGACATTTTTTCTTTCCTTATATACTATAATTATATTTAAATTTTTCGTAAATGCAAGAGGAAAGCATTCATCCCTTAAACGTGATATGCTATTATTTTTTTATGCTTCACCCATCATTCCATTGCCTGCATCAGAGTCCAGGACCCTTAATTCAGTAAAACTAAAATTTGATTAAGAAACAGCAGATTTTAAAAGATTTAAAATATCTGTACTTATATCATTGTTTAGAAATTCATCTACTAAATCTAAAATTGCATTATCCATAAAAATATTGTTATAATTTTCAGATAATTCTTTTAAGATATCTTTGCATAAATATTTTCAGCTATATCCCTTGCTACAATAAGTGAATTTCCTGTTCCTGTAAAATAATATATTTCAGGATTCATATACATGCCTTTTTTCTTCATAATATATACTCCTGATGTTAATCTTCATAATTAACAGAAATAGCATCTTCTCCTTCAAATTTAAAGATAACTCTCCAGTTTCCATTTACCCAAACAGACCAAGTATTTGTTCCTTTGCCAACTAATTTATGTAATTTATATTCAGGTAAGTTCATATCTTTTGGACTTAATGAAGCATCTAATCTATCTAATATTCTTAATAACTTACAGTATAAATCCGCAACCGATGTACGTCTGCACCCTTGCGGTGTCAGAACATAATAATAATATCCCAAAAAACGTTATATAGCCTGGTTCTGTTTTACATCTGTGGCGCCTTGTGCCCTGTGGATATGTTTTGCAGCCTGATTATATGCAAAAGCATTAACATTTTTATTATGCCCTTTGGGTGCAAATTGCTTTTAATACTACGGTATTGCCCAAAAACTAAAATATTTATATAGTTCCTTGAACCTTATTGTTAAAAATCGGAGTAGTTATGAAAATAATAATTGATCCTCATGCAAAAGGCATTATTTTTGATATAGACGGTACACTCGCAGATACTATGCCAGTTCATTATGACTGCTGGGTAGAGGTTTTAAAAAATAATGATATTATTTGTAATAGGGATATTATTAAACAGTTTGCAGGAATACCTATTGCCAGTATAGTTCTTGAAATCAATAAAATGTTTAATTCCAATCTCGACGTAAAAACTATAGTAAAACAGAAAGAGGAAGCTTATATAAGAAATATAAGTAAAGTTACACCTATCGGCCCTGTTGTTGATGTTGTTATGCAATATTATGATAAGCTTCCAATTTCTGCAGGCACAGGAAACTACAGACATATCGCTGAATTAACACTAAAGAGAGTTAAACTCGATAGCTATTTTGATATTTTAGTCACTGCAGATGATGTAGAAAATCATAAACCGCATCCGGATACCTTTTTAAAATGCGCAGAACTTATGAATGTTAAACCTGAGTATTGCCAGGTTTTTGAAGATACGGAAAACGGCTTTAAAGCAGTTAAAAACGCAGGTATGATATTAACCGATGTTAACAAATATCTATAAGAGCTATTAACGCTGTACAATGTAAATTGTTATTATCAAGTATCTAAAGAATCTCAGATAAAGTCTGATTTTTTAAAAAAATATACAAAAAGTTACAAATATATCGCTATAATTATAACTGAAGGGGATACAGCAATTATTATTAGATATTTCTTTATCAGTATAAAAGTATAAAAATATTTTCTTAAAAGGATATACATATGAAAAGCAATTTATTGGTAATCTGTGATATATCTGAAAGTAGTAAATTAATAGAGGAAATATTAAATAGCAACTCAGATTATAATGTTATTCTCTTACAAACAAAAACTAAAGCTGACCTAAAACTTCATCAGGAGAAAATCAATATTTCAGATCTTCTCATTTTAGACATACAGAACAACGATCAATTCGAGTATTCAAATATAATCAGGAATGAGCTTTCAAAAAAGGAGCTGCCTATAATATTTTTATCCTCATGTAAAGATGAAAAATCAATCAAGGCGGCATTTAACCTGGGCCGTGTGGATTATATTTGCAAGCCTTTTAATGATTATGAACTTATAGCACGTGTAAAAGAGCAGTTAAATCTTAAAGAACTTTACGAAGGATCAAAACTAAAAAATTCCATGCTTGAATTGATAAGTGAGAAGCTTGTTGAAAAAAACACTATACTGGAAACAAGTCTTGATATCCTTATACATGACACAAAAAATCAATTTTTAGATATCCAGTTTAATCTTTCCCGGAAATTAAATAATGATACGCGAAGAACTTTAAGAGAGCAAATTGATAATCTATATGAACTTGTTATGGAAACAGCCGGATATATGAGTTCCAAAAAAAGGATTTGCTCTATTTATGAAATTGTAAAAAGCATCCATTTTACAAAAGACAGGATTCCGATTATGGAACATAAAAACATCAAACTGGAATATTCTTCACCTGGTATATTATTTATAGAATCTTCTTTAATAATTAAAAATGCGATAATCAACCTCATAGAAAATGCACTAAAGTACAGCCCGGCGGGTACTGAGATTAATGTTAAACTGAAAAGAACAGGCAGGAGAATCTATATTCATGTTGAGAACAGGGGCATGAGTATACCGAATTCGGAAAAACATAAAATTTTCAGAAAGCATTACAGTAGAAACAAAACAAAAGCAATAGAAGGAACAGGCTGGGGCCTCTGGATAACTCATCGTGTTGTTAAAAAAGAAGGTGGAATGGTTTATGTATCGGATAATCCGGGCGGCGGATCCGTATTCACTATAGAGCTGCCTGCATTCTACATTAAAAACCTTGATCATGAATTAAGAAAACTTTCAAACTGGTTTAAAATTCCTTTAAGCATGATAATGAATAAGGAAGAAACAATCCGGACTATGCTCACTCTTCAGGATAATCAGGAAATAGAAGATATAGAAACTTGTATTTTTACTTCTCTTCTGATGTATTTTAGAAAATTGAAACACCAGAAAAGTAAAATTATTATTCATAGAAAATTGGATGGTTTAAAAAAGCTCAATCCTGGTGCAAAAAGTGTATTAATTGTAGACGATTCCATTTATGTTCATTATTATATGGCAACTTATTTAACAGAACTTGGTTATAGAATTCTCGATTATGCAAAAAACGGCAGGGATGGTGTAAGTTTTTATAAAGAGTACAAACCGGACCTTGTAACAATGGATTATACTATGCCTGTACTTTCCGGACTGGATGCGGCGAAGGAAATTTATGATTATGATCAAAATGCTCATATTCTTTTTATAACCTCTGTGGGTCAGGATCATGCATTTGTTACAAAGGCAAACAGCATGCTGCCAAAAGAAAAAATCAGGGTGCTTGTAAAACCCATAACAAAAGCGGAAGTAGAAACTGCACTGGAGGATTTTATTTAAGAATAGTTACTAAAATATTACTTAGTCTCTACAGTACCAATTCATCATCTCAATTGTTTCCAGGTCTATCGGCATGCCTCTTTTCTTAAGGTTTTCTTTAATTAATTTCTGAATTTCCGTTTTTAAATTCTGCCCGAATTTAAATTTTGCAGATACATTATCTGCATTAATCACAATCACAACAGTCCTGTTTACTGCTTCCAATCCTAGATGAGAAGTATGCGCATGAATATCTCTGTGTTTTTTCCCTACTATATTCTTTATCTGCTGAAATAATATCAATTTTTCTCGTATTTTACTTATTATATCCGCTTTACCTTTGATCATCACACTTTTATAAAACTGGCTGTTGCTGCAGAAGCTTTTCTCTCCACAAAATGAGAAAGGAATAAATGAGTACTCTTTAAAAATAACAAAATGAACATTATTATTGTTCTTTATTAGATCATACTTTTTACCTTCTAATGCACCGTGCAGAATTATTTTCCTGTTTACATAAAAATAATTCATTGGTACCGAATAAGGCAGTCCTTTAAGATCTATGAGAGACAGAACACCGAATGCCTGATCATTTAAAAATTGGTCTATTTCTTTCCGGTCAGTAATATTATATTCATTTCTCCGCATATTACTATCCTCTATGAGCTTATCTAGATGGTAAGTGTTTTTTCAAAACCGGTCAAGAAGAATAATGAAGTAAGCAATGTACGATGTTAAAGTTTTGGATTTATCAGGCTGCACCCGGCCACTAAAACGGCCTTTTACATATTATCTTTTAGTCAATATTTACCAAACCGTTTTAGTGGCCGGGTTCCGCCTGATAGCATAATAAGTATTTTAACACCATAAAAAGCTTCTTTTTGGTGAAGCAGGAAGCTAAAAGTGCAGATCTATTCTTGTACGTTAATAAAATTTTGTGTTGTTTTTTTAGGTAAAATTTTATTAACAAATAAAAATTCATATTGAAAGTAAGGCTATTATGCATTTATTTTTGTAGCTAATTAAATCATTGCTATATGGGGATTTATTTACATAACAAATGACTCACAATGAGTACATAGATTTATATTTTCATAATTGCTATAAATATTCATATTTTAGTGATATATTTTAAAAGTAACATTAATATCAACCTCCGGTGTTTAAACTATATATGCAATAAAATGGAGTATGCAGTAATTGGCAATTAACGTAGAAGAGTACTATAAAAAGTATGGACCTATGGTCTTAAGAAGATGCAGAACGCTTTTATCTAATGAAGATAAGGCATTGGATGCGATGCAGGATGTTTTTATAAAATTGATTAAAAAGGATAGTGATTTAATGGATAATTAACCTTCAAGTCTTTTATACAGAAAAGCTTTCTAATAATTCTGTTGTGCACGAGAATGACAGGCTTCAATTAAGATATAAAGCAATAGAAAAGGAATATGGAATGATTTTTTCTTTAGATGGAAACGGCTACATCACAATACATTACCCTGAAAATTTTCTGTCAAACAACTCTGCAATACTCGACAATAGCGGAAAAGAAGTGTATATTCCGCACTCATACTTACTTGATGATGCGCCGGAGTTTGAGCGGTTCTTTTTTGTAACTTCAGATAATGAATTTTCAGAAGGTTTAATCAGAGAATCTGCAACAGAATTATTTAATAGACCTGATAAAGGTATAAATAATAATCTTGACCTGCCAGAAGGATTTGAGCAGGATTCAATACTTCTTAAAAAGGAGTTATAAATGAAAAGAATAATTATTTTTTTAATAATAGTATTTTTAATAACCGGTATCTATGCAGACGAACAGGAACTTCCCGCATTAAAACGTATTGGCCTTTTTATCGGGTCCAACAACGGCGGATTAAGGCGTTTAACTCTTCTTTATGCAATAACAGATGCGACAAGTATGTATTCTGTTATGGAGGAAGTCGGCGGAATTGATACTGTTAACTCCAGGCTATTAGCAAATCCGGATAAAGAAGAAGTTATAGAATCACTTGATAATATGAAAGTATTTATTGCAGATGCAAAACAGGATGCGCGCAGAGTCGAGTTCATGTTCTATTATTCCGGACATTCCGATGAAGAGGGATTACTAATAAATGGCGAACATTTTCTTTTTTCGGATTTACGAACTGTTATAGATGCAATAGATGCAGATGTAAGTATTGTAATTTTGGACTCATGCGCTTCCGGGGCTTTTACAAGGATTAAAGGAGGATTAAGACTCCCACCGTTTTTAATTGATGATTCATCAAAAATGGAGGGGCATGCATTCTTAACTTCCAGCTCAGAAAATGAGGCTGCACAGGAATCAGACAGAATAGGCGCCCCTTTTTTACATACTACCTTGTATCCGGCTTAAGAGGTGCGGCGGCAGATACAAGCCAGGACCAGCAGGTCACATTAAATGAAGTATATCAATATGCATTTTCAGAAACTCTTTCGAGAACAGAAAACACTCAGGCAAGGCCCCCAGCACCCGTCATACAATATTCAGCTAACCGGCACAGGAGATTTAATACTTACAGACCTGCGCTCAACATCCGCGGCTATGCTCTTTGATGAAGATATATCAGGCAGAATTTATATTCGGGATTCTTCCGGTAATCTTGTAGCAGAAGTAAATAAACTTCCAAATATTGTTATTGCAATCGCTCTTCCGCCTGGAGAATATTTCATTACACTGGATTACAATAATGCTCTTTTAAAAACAGAAGTGTTTATCTCAAGTGGAGAACGGGTTTCTATAGAACAGAATGATTTTAGTATTTTTCCGCTGGAAATTACTACTTCCCGAGGTACAGAGGAAGAAGTAATTCCGGAAATCAGTACAGAAAGTATAAGCGGTGGACAGATAATTATTCTTAGTGATTCCCAATCCATTCGTGAAAATATAGATTCCGTAAAACAGACAATAAGAGACAGAATGTCCGGGATAGAAGAAGATATAGCTGAGGGTACAGGGATTATCGTTATTCCTAATATAGAGCAGCTTATTCCGGAAATTAAATCAGAGATCGAGGCAGAAATTGAAGCAGAAATCGATAAGCGATTCAATAATGACCAGGTCCAGTATAAGCCGTTCGGATTTTCATTTACCAAATCAACATCATATAAATCAAATATCGGATATAACTTTCAACTGGGTATTGTTCAAAGTTATGCGGCTGCATTAAGAGGATGTCAGATGACACTTTTAATGAACGAAGTTGAAAACGATGTAAGAGGTGCTCAATTTGCATTTATAATGAATACTGTACATGGTGATGTATACGGCCATCAGGGGGCAGTCTTATATTAAACAGAATTGATGGGAATTTAAGAGGTTCACAAACTGGTTTAATATACAATAAAACAGGCGGAGATATCAGAGGTGCTCAGTTGGCAGGTATTTTTAATTTATCAGAAGGTGATATTCGAGGAGCACAACTATCAAGCATCTTAAATATTTCAGATGGTAACATAAAGGGAGCCCAGATTTCGTCGGTTTACAATAGTTCACAGTTAATGACCGGTGTTCAGATAGGTATTGTAAACAAAGCAAGTATTGTTAATGGTACACAAATAGGTTTAATAAATATAGCAGATGAAATAGAGGGAGGAGTACCAATAGGGCTTATTAATATTATTGGCAATGGCCAGTTTCATGGATGCACATGGTATGACGGCAATAATATTTTTACTTTCGGATTAAAAACAGGTACTAAATACTTTTATTCCCTGCTTTCCTTAGGTTTTACTACAAATAAAGAAGAAATGTCATTTTATCCGGGCATAGGATTAGGTGTGGAAATTCCGATTAACAGAATGTTTATAGATCTCGACCTTTCTTTAAAAGGCTTTATAGAATTAGAAAAAGAAAATGATACTTTTGAATATGATAAAAATGGATTATATGCATCACTTAGATTATTAGGCGGTGTAAAGATTTTTGAAAGATTGTCTTTATTCGCGGGATTATTACTTGACATGTACGCAGTAGATGAATCATCAAGATCTGACCTTCATGACGGTTATTTCTGGTCCTTCGCTATACGAGATCAGGAATTTGAGTTTTATCCGCAATGGACTGTTGGCTTACAGTTTTAAGCATTCCATTTTGGATGGTATAATGTAACTAACTATTATTATCCACACAAAATAGAACCTTGTACAATAATATTATTTATAAAACCAACAACATTGTTTACTTTTTCTTTTTGTTTTTTATCCTGCAAAAATTGTCCACCTATGCTTTCATGAAAATATGGAGCGGAAAGATATTTTTTTAACTCCGAAATAATATACTTTAAAACAAATTTATCTGTTTTTAATATTTCCTCCCTTTTATCCGAATGTGCTAAAAGAAAAATTATATCTTCCATATCTTTAAACAGATAATCATTATTGCCTCTATTATTAAAAGCTTCCATTTTAGAAGCAACTAATAAGGGAAAATTGAAAATTAGTATTTCTGTACCAGAAGGTAATGTATATTTTATTGAATTTATAATCCCTTGCTTATGCCATGAGTTTTTAAATCCAAATATATTTTCATCCGTTGGCATCACATCAATCTTAAGATCATCAAAAAGCCATCTGCATACAACACCGGAAGAAATATCATGTTTTAACTTCAGTTTCCTTAATTGTTCTTCCAGTTGATTAAAAGCAACGCGTCCGGTAATTTCAATAACACAATCAACATCATCAGTTATTCGTATTTCATCTCTGTAAGAAGGAGCAAATAAAGGTACAACGGCTCCGCCTGTAAAAACAATATCTTTCAATAAAGGTTTTAATGCAGTAGCTGCTGTTTCCAACATTATAATTATTTGATCATGATTTGATATCATTTATTAATTAACCTTTTGTGTATTTCTTCTTTTGCGATCTCTACTTCCCTGGCTTTTCCAATGCGCAATGCATCTAAAAGCGTAAAAAATTCGTATAATTGTGAATCCTGCATAACTGCTTTAGGAACAGCAGGATGTAGCGGTTTTAATTCTTTACCTATAACATGGCCTTCCTTAAATGGCCATACAACAATATCATTATCTGATGATATTATTATCTCTTTTAATGGTGGCGCGGAATATGCCGTAGGAATACCTCTTACTACATTGTTTGAAATCATAGCAGGAAAAACATAGGACAAGCCATTAATAATAAATTCTTCCAGTCTTTTAACATTCACACTAAGAGTTGCTGTATCAATGAGCCTGGATATTTTCATTCTATTAACTGCATTATTTACTTCTGATTTGCTAATAAATATGGAATTTGCAATTTCTCTTATTGTCCATTTATTTCCATAAATCCAAAAATTAATTTTTAGCATCACCAGGATATCCTGTGGTTTCATATTCATAACTTATTATATCAAAAAAACAGATTTTTTGTCCACTATTCATGGACAATTGTCCATGAATAGTGGACAAACTTTTATCATACCCTGCCACTGCAAAATTCTTATACAGAACCTTTTAAATAAATCCTTATAATAAAATGCGCAGTCTTATAAAATCTATAAAAAACAAGAAAATCTTAATAACTTACAGAACAAATCTACACTTTTAGTTCAACCCGCCCCCCGAAAATAAGCATTTTGCACCCACAGGGCATAATAATGATGTTAATTTAGTTATTATGCTATCAAGCGGAAAAATACATACCGCCGGCATAAGGTATGTGTTTTAAAGCCTGATAATTGCAGAACTTTAGCATCGCAAATTGCTTATTGCAATTTTATCTTTTTTAATATAAAAACAACACTAACATTAAATTATCAATCTAATTAACATTTATATTTATTAAAAGGAAATTTGAAATGAAAGTATTAAAATTCGGCGGCAGCTCATTAAATGATGAAAACTGTATTTCAAAAGTTAAGGATATAATAATATCTTATTCTAAAAAAGAAAAAATTGCTGTAGTACTATCCGCTATGAAAGGAATAACCGACTCTTTAATTTACTGCGCAAGAGAATCTGAAAAAGGTAACAAAGAATATAAAAACGAGCTTAATAATGTTATAAAACGTCATTTGGATGTTATTCGATTATTATTTAAAGAAGAAGATCATAATAATATAATAGAACAATTTAATAATATATTTTCAGACCTAAAGGATATTTTACATGGTGTGCAACTAATCCATGAATGCACATTACGCAGCATGGACTTAATTATGAGTTTCGGTGAACGCTTAAGCTGCAAACTTGTTAATCTGCTTCTTAAATCTATAGGATTAAATTCTGAATTTGTGGATGCAAGGGAAATTATTGTAACAGATAATAATTACAGTTCCGCTCAGGTTTTTTATAAAGAAACTTATGATAAGATAAAAAATCGCATATCAGGTAAAAGAGACATATATATAATTACAGGATTTATAGCGTCTACAAAAGATGATGTAACAACAACACTAGGGCGAAACGGTTCAGACTATACAGCATCTATAATCGGTGTGGGAATAAACGCGGAATGTGTAGAAATATGGACTGATGTAGACGGTGCTATGAGTGCCGATCCAAGAAGTGTAAAAAATGCGTTTGTTATAGACGGATTAAGTTATCAGGAAGCAATGGAGCTTTCCTATTTCGGAGCAGAAGTTATTCATCCGTACACAATGATACCTGCAGTTGAATTAAACATACCTATCATCATAAAAAATACATTCAATCCGGAAGCAAAAGGAACTATTATCTCCAAAGAAAGTAGTAACCACAACACTGCAATTACAGGAATAGCTTCCATAGACAACATTGCACTTGTAAATGCGGAGGGAGGCGGCATGATTGGCATTCCGGGTATATCTTCAAGAATATTAGGGGCTTTAGCTCACAGCAAAGTAAATGTTATAATGATATCGCAGGCATCTTCCGAACACAGTATCTGCATTATATTTAAACAGAATCAGTGTGATACTGCGATTAAAGGATTAAACAAAGAACTGGAAAAAGAATTAAAATCAAAGCGGATATCCGAATTCGAAATATTAAAGGATTTGACTGTAATAGCAATTATAGGTGAAAATATGAGAGGCACTCCCGGAATATCGGGAAGGCTGTTCAGCTGCCTGGGGAAAAACAGTATTAATGTACTTGCAATTGCCCAAGGCTCTTCAGAAATGAATCTTTCATTTGTAATTAGCAATAAAGATAAGGATGCTGCATTAAATGTTATTCATAATGCATTTTTAGAGGAAAAATAAATATATGAAGTTTTCAAGCACAAGAAGCAGAGACAAAGAGATAACATTCGGTAAGGCTATTTTTCAAGGATTAGCACCGGACGGAGGGCTTTATCACCCAACATCAATACCGGATTTAAAAGAGCTGTTTGCAGGATTTTCCGGCAGCACCTCTTATAATGAACTTACAGAGAAGGTTACATATGAGTTATTAAAAGAAGAATTAAATAAGGAAGCTGTAAAAAGGATAATCAACAGTGCATACTCATTCTCTCCTTTTCTCCGCAGGCTTGATGACAACCTTCTAATTCTTGAACTCTTTCACGGATCATCATACGCGTTTAAGGACTTTGGCGCATGTTTCTTAGCCGCTTCTATGGAGGAATATTTATCTCTTAATACGAAGCGGGCAGTGATACTCGTTGCCACTTCCGGAGATACAGGAAGTGCCGTTGCACAGGCTTTTTACAAAAAGAAAAATATAGATGTTGTAATCCTTTATCCTTCCGGAAGAGTAAGCAACCTTCAGGAAAAACAGCTTACAACATTACAGGAAAATATCATTGCGCTGGAAGTAAAAGGCTCTTTTGATGACTGTCAAAAAATTGTTAAGCAGGCATTTGTAGATCAGGATTTAATTAACAACATTAATCTTACATCTGCGAATTCAATAAACCTGGGCAGGCTTATGCCTCAGGCATTTTATTATATTTACGCGTATGCTCAAATTAAAAACCAGTTAAAAGATGACTTATACTTTACTGTTCCAAGCGGAAACTTCGGAAACTTAACAGCCGGTATATACGCATGGCAATGGGGGCTTCCTGCAAAGGGATTTGTTGCAGCAACAAATGTTAACGATGTTGTACCGGAATATCTTAATGAAGGGATTTATACGCCGCGGGCTTCTGTAGCTACTTTTTCGAATGCCATGGATGTTGGTAATCCAAGTAATTTTGAAAGGATGCAGACTATATTCAATAACAGCCATGACAAAATGAAAAGCATTATTCATGGCGAAGTTGTAACAGATAATGAAACTTTAGATACAATCAAGCTCGTTAAAGAAAAACATGATATTTTTATAGATCCTCATACTGCAGTCGGTATTTTGAGCGCCAAAAGGTTTTTAAAAGAAACTGGAAATGATAAGCAGATAATAATACTTTCTACAGCTCATGCTGCCAAGTTTCCGGAAACTGTAGAAAAAGCAACAGGCATAGAAATGCAGCTTCCGGAAGGTTTAAAGAAAACGCTTACCCTGGAGAAACATTCCATACCTGTAGAAAATTCATTAAGCGATTTAAAAGAATATCTGCTTGGTAATTATTAGGTTTATTATCATTGACTTTTCTTTAACATCGCGAATAGCTTCTTTACAAAATACTATTAAGAAGTTAAACTGACAATTAGAAAGTAATAGTTACAATTTGGAGTAGAATAGCTTTTAATGAATGATTTAAAGATTCTTATTGTTGACGATAATCAGGATACTCTAATAAGTGAGAATGAAGAGATAATAATAATAAAAAATGCAAGCATTTATGCAAAAGGTATTTACAGGCTGGAAGCGCATGGGAAATGTAAAAGACTTTCTAATAAAGCATTCGGTATTGGCCGGGACAAGCATAATGCTGTTATTATTTCTGACTCAAGTGTTTCAAAATTTCATGCAACTGTAACATTTAAGAAAGCAACAGGTTATATAACAGATACAAACAGCTCTAATGGTATATTTGTAAACGACAATAAAATTAAACCGGATAAACCTTATAAACTTAAGAATAATGACATTATTGTCCTGGGAAAGACCAGAATTACATATTACTGCTAGTTTTCTATTTTTATGCGCCAGAATCTACTAGTAAAGAACTGATAAGAGAATACCCCTTTTCATCAGCAATATCCAGAGCAGATCTCCCCTGATTATCTATAGCATGTACATCCACGCCAGAATCCAATAAATACTCCACAATTCTTCTGTAACCCTCATTAACAGCATACATTAGCGGTGTCCATCCGGATTCTTCATTAGCTGCATTTATATCCGCGCCGGATTCTATAAGGTTTTTAATTTCTCGTAAGTTTCCTGAAATGCAGTTATTTATTAATTTTGCATTTAATAAAACCTGCATATCCGCGCCATAATTAACAAGCAATTCCATTATTTCTTTATGTTCTTTCCTGTCCGCCCATGTTAAAGCAGTATCTCCGCTAAAATTTTTAATATTGGGATCCGCGCCGAACTTTAAAAGCAGTTCTATTATATCAATATACTCCTTATAAACTGCATTCATTAATACTGTGTCCCCTGATTCAGGATAAATTGAATTTACATCCGCACCGGATCTAATAAGCAGTTCAACAATATCAGAATACATATAGTAAACTGCCCTCATTAGTACGGTTTCGCCGGAATCATCTCTTGCGTTTACATCCGCTCCACCGTCTATCAATCTGCCCACTTCTTCATAATTGCCCAAAAAACATGCTTCCAGTAATTTATTATTTAGATGGACATAATCAAGAACACCTGACATTATAAGTAAATCTATAATCTCTAGCTGATTTTCCTGTGTAGCAATTACAAATGCAGACTCTGAATCATTATTCACCAAATTTATATCAGCACCGGAATCTATAAGCAATTCCACGACATGGTAATAACCAAGTAAACATGAGTGCATTAAAGCTGTAAAACCGTCAGAATCTCTTATATCTATATCTGCACCATATTCTAACAGCAATTCAACTAAATCGACATTACCGGACTTTGCGGCAATTATTAATGCAGGATTACCAGCTGGACCTTCTGCATCCGGAACTGCTCCGGAATTAAGTAATTTTTCAGTTTCTATAAGATTTCCATTATTAAGAGCCTGGATTAAATTATTGTTCAATCTAATTTGATCTTCAGGATCTGGTGAGCTTGTACAGCATGCAATCGAGATTAGAAAAATTAGAAAAATCATCTTCTTAATCATTGAAATAGCTCCTAATGCGCAAACAAATAAATGTCATTATTAATGTAGCATAATTCCAAATATTTTTCATCACAGTTTTATATATTATTATTTTTTTAAGAAAATAGATCAATATAAGGGTTGTAAAATAGTTGTAAAATATTCTTTATTAGTAAATTATACATATATTCGATTTTTTTTCTTAACTTATTCTTAATATTTTAATAGAATAGGTACTGTGAGTAATAATGCATCAAGGATTATGATTTTTGAAAAATAAATACCTTAATGTTTTTGGAAAAGATCTGCTTGGCGGTACTTCATCCGCAATAGTTTCACTTTCCGGAAATATTGTATTTGGAATAATCGCCTTTTCTCCTCTTTTTACAATTAGCCATGATTTTATTGCAATGGGTATTATGGCCGGATTTTACTGTTCCATTATAGGCGGATTTACTACTACTATTGCAGGCGGTACTCCGGGTATGATTTCCGGCCCGCGCGCCCCCTCTACACTCGTTTTTTCATCAGTTATTATCATGCTCTTAAGTCTGGATTATTTAAAAAGCTTATATTCAAACGAAAACCTGATAAACGTTGTAATAATACTTGCATTTTTAACTGTTTTTCTTGCAGGAATAATCCAGACCTTATTCGGGATATTCCGTTTCGGAAGCCTTATTAAATTTATCTCATACCCTGTAATTGCAGGATTTTTAAACGGGACAGCAATTCTTATTTTTATTACACAGTTCTGGGCATTTTTAGGTATTCCAGAGCAGGAATCAATATTAGATTTATTTAAAGTTTTAGATAAGATACAGCCATACACTATTTATGTAGCAGGATTTACAGCTATTATTATGTGGATGCTGTCCGGTATTTCAAAAAAAATCCCGGGAGCAATTATTGCTTTAATACTCGGAACAGGCCTTTATCATGCATTTGCATTATCAGGACTTTCGCCAGAGCTGGGGCCTTTAATCGGAAAAATTACAGTTAACATTCCAACTCCGGAAAAGTTTCTCGATTTCTTTCAAATATTTACAGATCCAAACATGATAATGATAGTACCTTACTTAATTCCTGCTGCTTTTAGTATTGCTATACTTTCATCAACAGACTCACTGCTTACATCAATATCAATACAGAACATAACAAACAGGAATCCCAATACAAACAGAGAGCTGGTCGGACAGGGCCTGGGCAATATACTTTCTTCTGTATTCGGAGGAATACCATGCGGAGGTTCTATAACAAGAAGCATGGTTAATATAGAAACAGGAGGAAGAACAAGATTCTCCGGAATTATAAACACATTCATAGTTATTTTAATCATCTTTACTCTTTCATCATATGTAAAATTGATCCCAAAAGCAGTTATTGCAGGTATTATAATTGTTATCACCTTAAAGATGATAAACAGGTGGAGCTTTAGATTATTAAAAACAATAATCTTTAAGAAGGGATACAAAAGAAAAGATGTAGTTGAGAATTTTCTTATAGTCTTAATAGTTGTCTTAGTTACAGTATTTGCAAATTTAATTGCAGGAGTTAGTATTGGAATTGCCATATCCATATTAACGTTTGTTTATAAAATGAGTAAGTCCTCTGTAATAAGAAAAGAATACAGCGGCGCATTTGTTCACTCAAAAAAACAGCGTGATGAAAGGTTAATGGACATACTTTTAAAACATGGAGGACTTATTAGAGTACTTGAACTGGAAGGCTCCATATTCTTTGCATCCGCAGACTCACTCCAAAAGAGAATAGAAGAATTAATAAAAAGCGGAACAGATTATATCATACTGGACTTAAAAAGGGTAAATAACATAGACAGTACTGGCGCATTAATCTTAGAGCAGATATATGTGAAACTAAAAGAACAAAACAAAATACTAACACTTAGTTATATAGAAGAAAATGATCCGCATTGGAATTTCCTCTCCGATCTGGGCTTTTTTTTAAAAGCAGATAAAAAGCACATATTTAATGATACAGATTATGCGTTAGAGTTTTTTGAAGATCTAATACTAAAGATGTTCTGGCATCGAGTGCAGACAAAAGATAAAGCACAGTTTGCTGTATTAAAGAATTTCAGCAGTAATGAACTTTCTATTTTTAAGAAATTTCTCAGAAAAATTCAATTAAAAAAAGGGGAACCTGTTTTTATTCAGGGAGATACGGATACAGCTATGTTCTTTTTAGCACGGGGCCTTGCGGATGTTTTAATCAACCTGCCGGATTCAGACAGGAAAAAAAGGCTGCAGACTATATCCGCAGGAACGTTTTTTGGTGAAATGGCATTACTGGAAAGCAAACCCAGATCTGCAAATATAATTGCAAAAACCGATATTATCTGCTATTCACTTGATTTAAATAGTTTTAAAAAGCTACAAAAGGAATATCCGGATATTTCAGTAAAGCTTGTAATAAATATAAGCAAGACTATTGCAAACAGGCTCCGGTTCGCAAATATTACAATCTCGGAGCTGGAACTGTAAGTAATTTTTGAGAAATTTGCATTGTTAGCGTAAATAGCTTTTTAAAAAAAGTCTTGCCCATATTTTCATATATATTGTACTGTAATTTATTATACAGGAATTTCATCTGAAATTCCTATGAAACAGCAGAGCACAGGAAGTGCGACTACTTATAAACAAATGATAGTACATGGATGTACTATCATATAAACATAAAACCAGGACCGGATAAAATGACAAACCAATACGGATTTAGAAACCTTCCTGAGATTTTCAAGAAGTTAAAATCAAGATTAAGACTGGCAGTTGTACACGGTGGAGATAAAACAAAAGATAATGCGGTAATGTACCAGACCCACAATCCCCGATCATGGAAGAGTTACGAAGTTGTTGCAAACGATATTGCAAACGCGTTAAAAGAAATAGGTTTTAATTTCGTAAAAGTTATGCCGGATGATATGACTCTACTTGATAATTTAAAGAAAGAAAATATAGACTTCGCCTGGCTTAATACAGGCGGAGTACAGGGATATATTCCTACATCGCATGCTGCCGCAATGCTCGAAATGGCAGGCATTCCCTATATCGGACATAATCCCCAGAACGCGGCTATACTGGACAACAAGCATATATTCAAGTATATGCTCCAGAAATTTAATATAAATACTTCACCTTTTATTGTTTGGTCGAGATCCTCTTTAAATCTCTCTCTGGAATCTGATGTAAAAGAATTAAAAGATGTTTTTGGAGATTATGCAGGGCCTTTTGTTGTAAAGCCTGTAAGCGGAAGAGCATCCTTAAATGTTAATTATGTAGAATCGTTAAAAGAGCTCCATGAAACAGTAGATAAGATAAGCAAAATCACTCAAAACCTTATAATTGTAGAAAAATATCATTCCGGGAGAGAGTACTGCGTTTCTATAAGCGGGCCTGTTATCTGCCAGAATAATTCAATTAAAAATCTCAAAAAACCATTCGCATTTTCTATAATTGAAAGAATTCTTGATGATGATGAACTTATTTTTACATCTATGGACAAAAGACCTATAACAGAAAAGAGACTCCGTATATGCAGTAAAGAAAGCGAAACAGAATTAATAGCTAACTTAAAAAATATGGCCCAGGAGGTCTATACTAAATTTTTTTTAGAAACACTGGTTCGGCTGGACATACGTGCTGATGAAAACGGAAAACTGTTCGCGCTCGAGGCAAATCCGAAACCGGACCTTAAAAAACCAACAGAGAATGTTACAAGCCTTACATGTATGGGACTACCTGAGTTAGGCATGGATTATAATGACCTTATTACCGGATTATTTGTAGACCGGCTCGATTATTTACTAAAATTCAGAAAAAAAAGCATAAAACATATAATTGAACTACTTAAATAAATAAGATTTTTTTGCTATTATTTTTAAGAAAATTTAGTATTATAAGTAAGGTAAAAAAACGCAGGGTATATTAATTATGAAAAAAGAAGGTATAGGCTGGAGTTTTTTAAATATTATTCCGTTTTTAATAGTTCTTGCACTTTCACTCGCACTTTTAATCTATGTTGGAATAGGTGACGCAAATAGGGTTTATCCGAAATTCTATATAGATAAGATTGAGTCTATTGGAGAAATTGTCCAGAACTCGATTAATTCATACCTCCTATCCGGCCTTCCATTAAAACAGTATGTGGGCTTTACTAACCTGTCATCCTCGCTATTAAAAACAGAAGAGGCTATTCAGAGGATGGAGGTTATAGATGAAAACGATAATACTATATTTGAGAACTCTCAAATCAGCTCAGATCTGTCTGATATATACAGCAGCAGTTATACAATCGACAAATACATAGACAAGGAAAATATTTTTTCAAATTATGATTACTACAAAATAGTATTGCCTATAGAGAATAAATTCGAAACTGTAGGCTACCTCAATATCTATCCCTTAAAATCGATCCCGCAGGAGATGATTACAGAGAAATTCAGTATAATTCTCTATGTTTCACTGGGGATAGTAGCTTTCTTTGCAATACTAATGACCATTTTATTTAGAAAAGTAGGAAAGAAAACAAAGTTTGGAGTGCAGATACTCTATATTATAAGCTTTCTGATACTTGCAGGATATATAATGTTCCTTCTTTTTAACCTTTATGGTGAAGGTATAAGGGACAGAACACAAGCTATGGCCAATTCATTAAGCCAGAGGCTTAATGAAGCAATAGACTTAAATCTTGAATTATCAGACTTTACCGGAATAGAGGAAGTTTTTAATGACTATAAAGATATAAACACTGATATAAGCTATATTTCATTAGCCGAAAAGAACCAAATTCTTATTCATACGGAAGATTCTTTAATTGATACAGCCAGATCGGAAAGGCCTGATTTTTTTGAAGAACCTATTCACCTGGAAGGAAATTTTGAGCTTACTATAAGTGTAGGAATTCCCAAAGATATAATTACTGCCCAGCTATTCCGAAGCGGTAAAAACTTTCTTGTTTTATTGTTAGCATCCGCTTTTCTTGCCATCCTGTTTTTAAACCTTTTAATGTCTGTTAAAAAAGCAAAAGACGTTGATTCAGAGAATGTGGACAGAAATAGTATAGACAGCGAAACTCTAAGAGAATTAAAATTAGACCTTGTAAGACCGCTTTATTTTCTTGCAATATTTTTAGAGGGATTGTTTGTGTCTTTTCTTCCATCATTTTTTAAGAATGTTGCGGCAAATGCAAACTTAGACACAAGTTTTACCTCTATACTTTTTACAATATACTTTGCGGCATTTGTAATTTCACTTATTCCTTCGGGACGAATTGCAGAAAAAGGAAAAATAAAAGGCCTGATGGTAGTGGGTATAATACTTTTTTCTATAAGTTATGCCGTTCTTGCTTTTATAGAGCTTGGAATTATTCCTGGATCTATAAGTTTTTATACAATAATTGTCTCCAGAGTTTTTGCAGGTATAGGACAGGGGATGGTTTTTATAAGCGTGCAGTCATATATACTTAAAATATCAAGCAAGGAAAAGAAAACAAAAGGTACAAGTATTATCGTTTTTGGTTATAACGGAGGAATGATAGCAGGGACTGCAATTGGAGCTTTGCTTGTTTCGTATGTTTATGAAAGCGGTATATTTATTATTGCAGGTTTTATAGGAATTCTAATTTTCTTGTATACAGTTATTTTTATTCCAAAAATAAAGTTAAGGGCAGTAGAACGAGTTACTGTAAATAAGCAGAGATTCTTAAAAAATATTGGTAAAGTATTTAAAGACTTCGAGTTTATAAAAACAATACTCCTTGTGGGGATTATTACTAAGGCCATACTTACAGGTGTGAATAAATATGCACTGCCTTTAATTCTTGGTGATAACGGCTACATAAAAGAAGATATTGGACAGATACTAATTTTCTATTCTATTGCAGTACTTATTTCCACAATGTATGTTTCAAGGAAAAAAGATAAAATCGGTAAATCAAGTTCCTTCCTATTTTTAGGAACACAGATTGGTGGAATCGGCCTTTACATTATTGGCCTTATGAACTGGGATGTTTTAAAATTCATCCCTGTTCCAAATATAGACGCAATATTTATAATCTTAGGCCTGTTTATACTAGGATTTGCTCACGGCTTTATTCATGCGCCTATTGTGACGCATATTTCAGAAACTAAGGTTGCAAATAAAATCGGAATAAGTTCTACTACTTCTTTATACAGGTTTTTAGAGAGAATTGGCCACGTTTCCGGGCCAATTATTGTTAGTCAGCTTTTATATGCTATGGCAGGCAGCGCGTTAGTTATAAGCTGGATTGGCGTAGTTACTCTTGTTTCGGGCGTATTGTTTATAATTTTCCGTTCTAAAAGAAAACCGGTCGAAGCAGTTTAAGCGGAGTAAGCAATTATGAAGAATTTCATAATAATAGTTTTATTAAATTTATTAATTTTCCCTATTTTTTCACAAAGTGATATGAACTCATATACAGAATGGGTTGCAATTAAGCCGATACGCTTACTTGAATGGGAAATTATCGAATACCCTGATATTCCTTTAATGGTCACAATACAGAATGATACCTTTTCTGATCCTGCTAATAAAAAAGACGTTCTTATCCTATTTCCTAAGAAATCATCTGCATATGATACAGCGCTGGATAAAATATTACAACTATTTGAAGAAAAAGGGATTTCAGCCGAATTTACAATTATAAATTTTCTTGGAGATGCAGCATTGGGTTTAGAAGCATTAAGCCATGCAAGAATAAATAATATGGACCTTATTTTTTCTATGGGCTCAACTTCTACTGAATTCATAGTTGAGCAGTACTCCGGAGGAGCAATACCTGTTGTAAGTATATGCTCAAAAGATCCTGTTTTACAGGGCTGGAAGGAGGATGGAAATTATGAAACAGGTACAGGGAATAATATTGCATTTACATCATTAAATGTATCCGCAGAACTTCATATAAATTATCTTCTTGATCTTATTCCAAACCTTGAAAACATTGCTATTATGTACAGGCAAGGTAACAGCAGCGCTGTAACGACTCAGGTTCTTCCAATGGAAAAAATTGCAGAGGAATACGGAATTATTATTATTCATATTGCTGTTCAGAATAAGGATACAGCAGCAGAAGAACTTGAAATATTAGTACCTCAGGCTGTAGAAGAGATTAAGAGACTGGATCCTGATGCAAGCAAATCCATATTCTGGATTACAGGAAGCACATCTGTTTTTAATGAAATAGAAACTATTAATATGTACTCTGAGAATGTACCCGTTTTAAGTATACCAAGGGAGAGGGTTGTTCAGGAAGGCGAAAACAGTGCAGTGCTTTCCATAGGCGTTGGATTTGAGAGTAACGCCCACCTTGCAGCGTTATACGGTATCGGTATATTAACAGGCGAATATACAGCAGGAGAATTACCCGTTGGGATTATAACTCCTCCTGATATTGCTATAAATTTTTTAAAAGCAAGGCAGATAGGCCTTAGAATCCCGTTTAAGTTTTTTGAAAGCGCAAATTTCATTTATGATTATGCCGGCAACCTGGTAAGGGGTAGTGATTAAAAGTTTTTTTTATAGATTACAGCGGTATTTACCCCGATATACATAATATCGAAGGAAATTATGGGATTACTGGTCAAAGCAAAAAAAACAGGAAAAAAACAGAAAAAATCTTTTGAGATAAGAATCCAGATAGGTATAATCTGGTTTTTATTCCTTGTAGTGGTAATTTTAGGTTCCGCAATTCATTTTCCATGGCAGAACTTTTCTACAAAAAATATTTCCACTTTAGTATTAAGCCTTAATGAAGAAATAATCCGCGGCGTGAACAGTGAAATTAAGCCCCTGTTTACAAATGCGCTTTTAATTATGGATGTTATACAAAATACTTTTGAAAGCAGTATTGTAGATATAAATAATAAGCAGGAAAGAGAGCAATTCTACTTAAGTTTATTAAAAGCAAATCTCGATTTTACCTGGATCAGCTTCGGATTTCCTAATGGTGATTTTTTCGGTGCACAATATGACAGAGAAAAAGATCAAATAAAAATATTTAATAGAATTTACACAGGAGTTGATAAATTATCTACACAGTATATAGATTTTTATACTAAAACAAATAATGATTATAAATACTACTCATCCAGTATAGATGAAGGTTATCCATATTATTCTATTGAAAGATCCTGGTATGATAAAGCAGTTAAAGAAATAACACCTGTCTGGACAGATATATATAAATTCAGCACTACAGGCAATGCCGGGCTTAACACTGCAGTATCCCTCCATATGGGCGGAGAACTTGTAGGGATCATTTCGATTGCTTTTGAGTTGAAAGATATTTCCGTATACTTAGGCAATGAAATTAAGATAGGCGGAACAAATGATACGGAAAAACAGGGTAAAGTTTTTATCATTAATAAGAGAAACCAGCTGATTGCATCACAGAATCCGGAAGAAATTCAGTTTAAAACTTTTGTTAATGAGGACGGAATTGAAAAGAAAAGCTTAAGAGAGCTTAATGAGATTGAAAATCCTTATACTATGGCAATAAATAATTCCATATTAAAGCATGAGATCCCAATAGATGATTTAAAAGAATTCACTTACGAAAAGTATTATTATCCGGAAACAGGAGAAAATTATTTTACGACCTTTATGCCTGCATTTAAAAACTTAAGCGAAGCACATAAATCTTTAAGACAGCTTGACTGGATTATAGCAACATCAATTCCCGATTCTATATATTTAGGAGAAATTGCAAAGAACAGTTTTAATCTGCTCATTTTCCTGCTTATTCTTTTGATAGTCTCATCTGTATTCTTTTTGTTTCTTACAAAGGCCTTTATAGCTAATCCTATTTTAAAGATTTCCAATCAATTTACATTTATTAAGAACTTTGATCTGGCAAATATTGTTTACATGCATTCTTATATTAAAGAAGTTAATATACTTTCCAGAGCTATGGTTCAGATGACCCATGGACTTCTGTCTTTTCAAAAATACATTCCAACAGAACTTGTTAAAGAAATGATATCACAGGGGATAGAAGCGGAAATCGGCGGTGAAGAAAGGGAACTCTCTATATTTTTCAGCGATATTGTCGGCTTTACAAATGTTTTTGAAAAAGAAGGAAACAAACTTATTCACCAGCTTGGTGAATATTTAAGTGAAATGTCAAATATAATTTTGAACCAGAAGGGTTCCATTGATAAATACATAGGCGACTCTATAATGGCTTTCTGGGGTGCTCCTATTAAGTACAAAGAACATGCGGTTTTGTGCTGCAGGGCTGCTGTAAACTGTCAAAGAGTACTTGCAAGTTTACGAAGCCAGTGGAGTGATGAAGGAAAACCGCTATTATTTGCACGCATAGGCATTAATACAGGAACTGTTGTTGTAGGTAATGTAGGTTCGATTAAAAGACTAAACTATACTGTAATGGGAGATCCTGTTAATTTAAGCAGCAGGCTTGAAAGTTTAAACAAAGCTTATAAAACAGAAATTCTAATCGGCCAGAGTACTTATGAAAAAGCAAAAAATGAAATTATCGCAAGGAAAATAGATACTGTTGCTGTTTACGGTAAAACAGTCAAAGAAGATATTTATGAGCTGCTTTTAATGAAGGAAGACTTAAGAGTAACAGATGATTTTGAATGGATTAAATACTATGAAAAAGCACTAAATTTATATAAACAGAGAAAATGGGACAATGCAATTAATCTTTTTAAAAAAGCTATTATGAAAAAAGAACAAAAAGACTATTCTGCCATGCTTTTTATTCTTTACTGCAAGAAGTTTAAAGATAATCCGCCGCCGCCAGACTGGGACGGAACCAGAATAATGCGGCGAAAATAGCCCCGCTACTAAATTTCTAAGGAAATTGAAATTATTATTGATTGTTCTGAATCTATCGATATATGAAATATTGACACTCGTTATTAGTAATTTAGTAGCGGGGTTAAAAATTGATATTAAGATTTATTCCAATCAATTTTAATAATTCTTTTATTGATACTTCTTTGAAACTCAAAGCTGCAAGAAGCAATATTAGAGCTGCTGCAAATATTCCATAGAAAAAGAAAAGTATTAATTTGATAAAGCTAAAACCTTTTTTCTTAGTTTTTTTCTTATGTTCAACAACTACTTTCCTATCTTCTTCCGGCCCTTTTTCTAATTCCTCTTCTATAAAGATATCTTCTTCTATATCATTTTCTATCTGCTCTTCTAATGTTCTGGCTTCTGATTCTTTAACTGTAAGAATGTCCGGTGTGATATATGTTCCATACTGCAGATATTTATTTGTTGTATCTGATACTTTTTTTGTAGCATCTGTATTAAAGTTAACAGAAAAATGCTGTTCTACATTATCGGGTTTATAATTAACAAAAACATGAAGCTTTTTGCTTTCCAGCCTTAATATAAGGACTGCCGCGATTTCTCCCTTTTTTAAATCTTTTAGATCCTTAATGATAAGGTTGCCTATCTGCTCAGGTTTTTTATCAGACTTGATATAAAAGAAATCTATTTTTAGCGTTTCCTGATTATTTTTTATAGCATAACAATGAACTCTTTTTGCTGCTTTTTCTAAAGCATTTAAAACATGCTTTATTCTTCCTCCGGCAACTTTAATTCCAATATAATCACTCAAAATATTTTCCTATAAATATTTAAACAAAATAATTTTTCTTATCTCAAATTATAACATAAACTTAAATAAATAAAATAAAAAAAATTAAAACAGCCCCATGGCTTTTTACTTTATGCCAGCTACTCCGACTAATAACGAATAAAGAATCTATGCAGCAGGGCTGCAAGGAATTCTTTGCTATGTTATGTAGCCTTACTTTATTGCCTTAATATGACAACCTTAGAGCAACGCAGTTGCTATATGGTTTATAAATAGTAAAGCTTTTTAGGCTTATACATTAAGTAGTTCCTCGAAGCTTGTTGTTTTGGTGAAAATATTATAAAAATCAAATGTTATTAACGAATATTTTGCTTATTTCGTATTATTTCTATTAAAAATAAAAAAAACAAGCTTCGAGGAACTAAGCATACATTACATATCATGATTTTTTTAACAGCGCAAAATGCCTGGTTTTGGGGGGATGGGCTATTTTTTAGTAAATAATGCTTATTGACAGTTAAATAAATCGGATTTAGAATAATTTTTGTTATTGAATATAAATTTTTATAATTATTTTTTTATGGAGCATTAAATTGGATAAAGTAAAACTACAGGTAGCACTGGATTTTGTAGAACTGGACAGGGCAATTGAAGTTGCAAAAGAAGCTGTTGCAGGCGGAGCAGATTATTTAGAAGCAGGAACACCATTAATAAAATCCGAAGGGCTTGATTGCATCAGGAAACTGCGCGCTTTATTTCCTGATAAAACAATTATTGCAGATATGAAAACTATGGATGCAGGAAGGATAGAAACAGAAGCAGCTGCAAAAGCAGGAGCAAATATTATTACTGTTTTAGGTTCCGCTGCTAAAAGTACAATTTTAGAATGTGTAGAAGCAGGGCATCATTATGGAATAAAGGTGGCTGTAGACCTATTAGGAGTAGAAGATGCAAATAATTTTGCAAAAATTGCGCATGAACTTGGAATTGCCTGGCTAAATGTTCACTGCGCAATAGACGCACAGATGTTAGGCAAAAACCCTTTTGAGCAGCTTCGTGAAATAAGAAGGCTTACAGATTTAACATTATCTGTCGCAGGCGGAATAAACAGCGAAACAGCAGCAAACGCTGCTGCTGACGGTGCGGATGTTGTAATTATTGGCGGAGCTATTACAAAAGCAATTAATGTGAAAGCAGCCACAAGTGACATAAAAAAAGCTATAGAATCACGTAAAGCTGTAAAAACAGAGCTTTTTAAACGAACAACAGCAGAGAACTTGCATGAAGGATTTTTAAAGGTTAGAACAAGCAATATATCTGACGGTATGCATAGAGCCCCATGTTTATCCGGGATTTTGCCATTAATTAAAGGAAAAAACATCTGCGGTACGGCTGTAACTGTAAAAACAATACCCGGCGACTGGGCAAAGCCGGTTGAGGCAATAGATACTGCAAAAGAGGGCGATATAATTGTAATTGATGCCTGCGGACAGGCGCCTGCAATCTGGGGAGAACTTGCAACAGAGAGCGCGAAGAACAAGGGAATAGCAGGACTGGTTGTTAACGGCGCTGTAAGGGATACTGCTGATATTAGAAAGCTCGATTTTCCTGTATGGACTAAACTTGTTACATCACATGCAGGAGATCCCCATGGGCTTGGAGAAATTAATCAACCTATAAAAATAGAGGGTCAGATAATAGAGCCAGGTGACTGGATTATTGCTGATGATGACGGAGTAATGGTAGTTCCAAAAGCACGTGCAGTAGAAATGGTAAACAGAGCTGCAGACGTCTTAGAAGCAGAGAACCGCATACGCCAGGAAATACGAGATAATAATTCCACACTTGCAAAAGTAGTAAATTTAAAGCGCTGGGAAAAAGAAGGCGCTGGTAATGTCATTGGTTAAAATATATAAATCAATTCCAAAAATGAGATCATAAAAAAGGAGCATGTTATAATGCAAGTAGATAAAGATGCTGTTAGAAAATCTGTTACTCAGAGTTTAAATTTAATACATGAAACATTAAAAACAATCTGTTGGATAGATTTTCTTTATCTTGCTGAAATGATTTCTAAAGTTAAAAGAATATTTGTAGTTGGAGCGGGAAGAAGCGGACTTGTTGCAAGGAGCTTTGGGATGAGACTGATGCATGCAGGACTTCAGTCTTTTATTCCCGGAGAAACTATTACTCCTGCAATTCATAAAGGAGACCTGTTAGTTGCAATAAGCTGTACAGGCGAAACAGGCTATACAAATTACCTGGTAAAAAGGGCGAAAGAACTCGGAGGTAAGATAATATCGTTTACAGCAGAAGCAAACTCCAGTTTAGCAAAACTAGCAAATAAAGCTTTTATAATTCCTGCAAAAGGTGAAAACATAGTTTTAAAAGCAGCAACTTTTGAACATACAACCAGCATTTGTTTGGATGCAGTGTTTAATGTAATAAAAGATCAGCTCAAGATTGATATAGAAACATATAAAAAGACACATGCGAATTTAGAGTGAGCCAAAAATCCACTCACCAATCTTTTACTAATTCATGAAATACAGGTATTTCTATACATAGCTGACAATATAACCGTAATTGATTTAGGCTACGGCACCGGAACAATTTCAAAAAGCGTAAAAAAAAATATCCAAATGCAAAAATAACATGTATCGATTTAGCTTTTAACATGATAGAGGCGGCAAAAATAAAATTAAAGAATTACGATGATATGGAATATCTGGTACAAGATTTTTATAGTTTTGATTTTTTTGAAAAATACGATGTTATAATATCATCATTAGCCATTCATCATTTAATTACAGATGAAGATAAACGATCTTTTTATAGAAAGATATATAATAATTTATCTACACAAGTTAAAATTGGAACCGATGAAGGTCTGAAACAAGAAAGTGCAATTCATTGCGATGAATTAATAAGTATTCCAAAGAATAAATTAAAACACTTTATTAGCATTTTGCCTCTAAATAAAGTCGATAAATTGGACTTAGCCTTAAAAATATCATTAGATTTAAAACTGCTATAAGCAGACTTGGCTTCACTTGGTTTTTCATTTGTAGTTACTCTCGTATTCACTCGCTCACCTAAAATCCGGCGATTTTTTAATAAAGTTATTTTAAAAAGTTGCTTTATTATTATACAATAGTAAAGTTAAATTAAATTCCTGCAAGTCTCCAACTTCGGGGTTTAGGGGTTATATGCAATTTGCCCAAATTTATGATAATTACTTATGGAAAATATTATAGAAATCAAATCATTTGGATACCCAAAAACTTTAACAATAGTTCCCACATATAATAAGTCTATAATCGAAAATATTACCATTAAAATAAATATATTCTTGAATAAAAGATAAACTGTCTTTAAATTAAACAAATGGAAGCATTTATTTCTTTAATACTTATTTTTGTATTCTTTTTATCCGGAATGGCAGTGGCTAGAATCGGATTAAAACCGCGGAAAAAAGTCCTTAATATTCTTTTAAATATTTCACTTTATTCTTTATTGTTTTTTATGGGTTTTCGTATTGCATGTAATAATGAAATCGGAAAGCTTCTTGGTACTATAGGCTTTATATCTATTTTGTTTGCACTGGCTACAATAATTGGTACTATTATTATCCTTTATATTCTTATTTTATTATCAAGAATTCAATATAGAAAAAAAAAGCAGGAAAAAATTGTAAATAAAACAAATGCGGGAATTAAAAAATATTTAATGGAACCTGTAAAACTTGTAATTTTTGTAATAGCCGGATTTTTATCCGGATTTTTTATTAATCCAATTTTTTCTCTTAAAATTGATTTTTTATCAAACTGGTTATTATATGTATTGTTGTTTTTTATTGGAATTCAACTTATTGATAAAGCAATTAATATTAAGAAAAATCTCATATCTTTAAAAACGTTTATTCTGCCATTTGGGACAATTGCAGGTTCTCTTCTCGGTGGATTTGTTCTTTCATTTTTTATTGATTATTCATGGAGCAAAGCTCTTTCCATATCTTCCGGTGTTGGGTGGTATTCTTTATCAGGTGTAATTATTACAGATATGGGAGATCCTATTCTTGGTTCTATCGGATTCTTATCCAACCTAATGCGGGAAAGTATTGCGCTTTTTATTATTCCCTTAATAGGAAAAACTTCATTTTCTGTTATCGGGATAGGTGTTGCCGGAGCTACCAGTATGGACGTTAGTCTTCCCTTAATAGAGAAAAGTTGTGGTACAAATTATGTTCCATTATCTATTGCCAACGGAGCAATTTTATCTCTATTGGTACCTGTTCTTGTTCCGTTATTTTTTAGGATTGGATAAGTATGTTATGCTTATATCTTAATAAAAATATAAATATAGCATCCTGATAAATAAACCTATAAAATATGTTTTAAAAACGTTTTTGTTCTGGCTTCTCTTGGTTTCTTAAAAATATTCTGCGGCGTACCCATCTCAATAATCTCGCCTTCATCCATAAAAACAACTTTATCGGCAGCTGCTTTGGCAAATCCCATTTCATGCGAGACAACCATCATGGTCATACCTTCTTTTGCCAGATCCAGCATTACATCCAGTACCTCTTTAATCATTTCAGGATCTAATGCCGAAGTGGGTTCATCAAAAAGCATTACTTTAGGTTCCATTGCCAGGGCTCTGGCAATAGCCACCCGCTGTTGTTGTCCACCGGATAATTGATCTGGAAAAACATTTTCTTTTTCGGGAATACCTACTTTTACAAGCAGCTTACGAGCTATTGTTTTAGCTTTTACTTTCTCAATTTTCTTTACTATCGTAAGAGCAAGCATAATATTTTCTATTGCAGTTAGATGTGGAAAAAGGTTGAAGTTCTGGAATACCATACCTGCTTCCTCACGTATTCTGCGTATATCGGCTTTTGGGCTTGTAATCAACTCATTATCAATCCATATTTCACCTGATGTAAGGTGTTCCAGACGGTTGACACTCCTTAAAAGAGTGCTTTTTCCACTCCCTGAGGGTCCGACTATAAGAACTACCTCTCCGATTTTGACTTCGAGGTCAACATTTTTTAGGGCCTTTACTTTACCAAAATATTTGGTAGCATTTTTTATAGTGATTCTATTCGCCATGGCGTTCCAGCTTTCCTTCCATTATAGATACCAGTCTTGAAAGAAACAGTGTAATGATAAGATATATGAGGGCAACTACTGTATAGGCTTCAAAATATTCAAAAGTTCTTGCTGCGTATTCGCGTCCTCTTCGCAGCAGATCGGATATAGCAAGAATTGAGACTAAGGATGAGTCCTTTAAAAGTGCAATAAACTCATTACCAACTGGCGGGAGGATTACCCGAAGAGTTTGGGGAATAATAATTCTGGAAATGGCCTGGCCGCGGCTTAATCCTAAGGCCAGAGCAGCTTCCATTTGTCCTTTAGGAATAGAAAGTATACCACCACGGAAAATCTCACCTAAATAAGCACCGTAACAAACTGACATCGCTAAAATAGCCGCCAGTAGTCTTGGCAGATGTAATAAAGAATTCAACGCAAAATATAAATAAATTAGCTGGACAAGTAAAGGAATACCCCGGATTATTTCCACATAAATCGTAGCAACCCGGTTGATAACCGGATTTCTTGAAATACGCCCCAATCCGGTTAATAATCCTATAATAAGAGAAACAGATATAGCTGATATAGTAACAATAAATGTTATTAAAATACCATCGGGTATAAAAAGCATTATTTCTCTATAAGGATCCGGATAGAAAAAGAACAGGGCGATTAGCAAAGCCATCGCCCCGAAAAATGATATATTCCATGCGGAAAATATGGATTTTTCATTTCTATCCGGTATAAGAGTTCCGTCTGAGGGTTGTATTTGTATTTTTTTTATCTCAGCCATTTATCCTCTAACTCTGTATACTCATCTGTACCTAAAACCTGCTGTAGGCCTGCATTAATTTGATCGAGGATTTCCTTGTTGCCTTTTTTAACCGCTACACCATATAGTTCATCGGTAAAAGGTTCTCCAACTATCATTAAGATGGATTTATACTTATCGTTTTGAAGCACATAGTCTGCAGCAATAGGTGTATCCGCTACAACACCGTCAATTCCCCCATTAGCAAGATCCTCTATAGCCAGGCCTAATTCGTCGTATGTCCTTAGTACAACACCCTGAACCTTTTCTACTTCAAAAGATCCGGTCGTACCGATTTGCGCACCGACCTCCATGCCTGCCATATCAGAAAGCGTGGTTACATTTGTTGTGGATTGCCGAACAATTAATACCTGCCCTGCATTAATATAAGCAATAGAAAAATCCATAGTCTTCTGGCGTTCCTCTGTTATAGTTACAGAAGACATAACCGCGTCATATTCACCTGATGCAAGGCCGGCAAAAATTCCATCCCAGGCTGTGTTCCGGAATTCAACTTCAAAACCACCTTTTTCTGCTGCCAGATTCATAAGATCAATGTCAAATCCAACAATGTCTTTATTTTCATCAATATACTCCATTGGCGGCCAGGTTGCATCAGTTGCAATTATTATCTTTTCTGATTCTTCTTCTGTTCCTCCGCCTGCAAAAGCGAAACTACCAATCAAAATGATACAAGCTAATGTTGTTAATATTGTTTTCATAAAACCTCCATTTTGGATATAATTATCGATTAAAACCCTAATGTAAGTCAATCATATTTTTTTTATTATTAGTAATTCCCGGCCATTGTGAGATTATCATGTCGCAGAAATGATAGGAATTTTTAAAATCTGAGTCAAGGATTTTTCTGACAAAAGCACTCTGTAAAAGAAAAAAATCGCGAAAATTGTATCTGTGACTATAGAATGGAGAAAAAAACAGCTATTCTCGTTTATAATTTTTTAGTTAAATATTAGGTATAGCATTAAATAAGAAATCTTAAGGAGGAAACATTATGAAAAATCTGATGGTTAATGATATAAAAAATTATAATCTTAAATTAAGTATTATTGCTGCGAAAAGCCCTTGAAAAAGAAAAAATCAAAAAAGCATATTAAAATTATAAAAATACTCATCTATACCGCTTCTTCCGGTTCTAATCTGTTAACACTACAATATTCAATTCTTTTTCTGCTTAAAATCAATTTTGAATAAAAAGAAAAATGAAAGCAGGATTAGAAAAGCCATAAAAAGAAAAAGGTATTTGTAATTCCAGGAACCTAAACCGGAAAAAAGATCTAAAAATCTACCGCTTAAAAAGGGAAGCCCTGCGCTAACGGGTAGAATTAAAATTGTAGCTAACGCAAAATATGCAGTTGTTTCTGACGTATTGGCAATCCGTTTTAATGCCGGCGGATAAATTAGCAGACGAATTGCGATGGATGCACCCAAACAGAAGCATGTTATAAAAAAACTCAGGCTTGTTTGAATAAAAACCAATATTAAGATGCCAATTAAAGTTAGCAATTTAGAAATTATAAACTTATTGCGCAGACTTAATATTTGTAACCAACCAAAGATAAATTGGGCAATTACAGCTCCCAGATAATAAATAAGTGGGAATAATCCCGATATTATTTCCGGGCTCATATCAGCATGCTCTTTTGCGTATATTCCATAGAAATTGATTACGGAGGCTCCAGCAAAATAGGCAATATCATTACCTAAAAAAAATAGAAAATTTCGATTAGTAAATACCGCTTTTAAGGCTTTAACAAAATCAGCGATATTTATAAGTCCATGGCTGACAAATTCATGATCATCGGATGTCTCTTTAGTAAAAAGGAAAAAGAAAGAACCGCAAAAAAGAAATATACCAACAAGGATAAAAATCAGGCGTATGCCAATAATATCCATAGAAAACCGTTCCACTATTTTAAATAGAAAAATACTGCAAAAAATTTTACTTAAATTCTGTACAATACTCATTACGGAAAGAGCGCGGATGCTATGCTTTTCCGAAAATATTTTTACTAAATAATTCTGCCAAATCGGTAGTGTTAATCCGATCCCTAAGGCAAAACAGGCATAACACAATAGGAATACACTTAAGACTGAGGAAGAACTTGCTGGTAAAAAGCTTAAGAAAGCACCAAAGGCTAGAATAGGTAGAGCGGCCATTATATGAACTAAAACCACAATATTTTTCTTATGTCGCAGATGCATGGTAAAGTAGGCAGAGAATAACGAGCATATAGCAATACCAATACTTAAGAATACAGGAGGTAAACCGATGATTGTTTTGGATGCTCCTAAGCTTGTTAAGAAAATCTGTAGGAAAGTTGATTCTATCAATACCGGCAGGCCCAAACCCCAAAAAAACTCTACTAAGGTAATTCCTGCTGTATTGCGTTTAAAGTGATCTTCAATCCTAAGAACTTTTTCTTGCTTTGGCATGCTATCATTGGATTTCATGATCAAAATATATCCAATTCAATAAAAAGGAGCAATACTAATCCTGCAATTTGCACCCACAGGGCATAAAAGATGTTAAAGATTTTTCTTTTTTTCATGCAGTTTTACAAGTGTGTTCACTGTTTTTTGAGGTCAATATTTTTAAAGTTTACATTTTACTTGTTAAATAAGTATTACGATCTTTTAAAGCTTTCTTGGTTTGGAGAGTGCCTTGCATTCACTTAC
>SDBV01001366.1_pt1 | contig 36687 bp, 33 predicted proteins | sample 2277081 | NCBI WGS metagenome assembly SDBV01 (sample SAMN10402039, study PRJNA504765) | marine sediment metagenome | isolation source: marine sediment core GS10_PC15, 223 cmbsf | place: Arctic Ocean: Southern Knipovich Ridge | collected 2010 | reverse complement strand
CCGATGAGGCCACGGCGGCGGCCCTTGAAGTGAGCCCATTCGACCCAACGCACCTGACGCAGCCTACGTCGCAGCCGCCGGTCGAGTTTGTCGAACACCCAATACGGGTCAGCGAGAGCGAAATAGCCCATCCAGCCGGCCAGATACCTGTTCAAACGTGCGATACGTTTGCTCATCGGTATCCGATCGACCCGACTCGTGAGCGCACGGATGCGTCCACTCAAGCGGGCCAACGCCGTATCGGCTACGCAGATTTGCACCGCGCCGCGTCTCGACATGTAGAACGCAAAGCCCAACAAACCGACACCCGCAGCGAAGTAGCTCACCTGACTCTTCGATTCGTTCACTCGCAAGTTCAACCGGTGTTCGACAAAACGCCGTACCGACATCATCACTTTTTGTCCGGCCCGTTCCGACCGGACAAAGATTCGAAGTAGAGTGGCCGGGAGGAGTCTCACCTCCCGGCTCTCGCAGAACCGGACTTGAACCTCTCGACTCATCCGGCTCTTATCGTCCAGCTATCAGGTTTGATGCCCCAACGCCAGTGTGCGAACAGGTGGGGTTCTCGCCTTGCGAGTGCCGCCAACCATCTGATCGCTCTGGTTTTGTGGTGTCTGAGCCGTTTGTATTTCTGCATCGCCCAGTAGACGAGTTGTTCGTTGATGTGACGTAGGGTCACCATCTCCTCCTCCAGGGGACTCACACCCCCAAGCAATTGCCCATGCCGGGCGTACCGCACAGGCCGAATTCACTTCGGCCGAAACCCACTTCAGGCGGTGTCATGTCGCGCCACCCGGGGACACCCCTGCAACACCCCGGCAACACCCCGAAGGACCGAGCGAAGCGAAGTGTTTTGGGGCGACTATATGTTGAAGCGGATGACGATGACGTCGCCGTCGGAGACTATGTAGTCTTTGCCCTCGAGTCGGATCACTCCCGCCTTTCGCGCCTCGTCCCAGCCGCCCGCCTCGACGACCGCTTCGTAGTCGGCGACCTCGGCTCTGATGAACCCTCGCTCGAGATCCGAATGGATCGCGCCCGCGGCTTCACGGGCATTGGCGCCGTCGGGGATGGTCCATGCTCGAGACTCCTTCTCGCCGGTCGTCAGGAATGTCCGCTTTCCCAGTGCTCGATATGCGGCATGCGCAACACGTGGCAACGCCGGCTCGCCAATCCCGAACGACTCGATCAGTTCCTGTCGTTCATCAGGATCTTCCACCTCGGCGATCTCGGCTTCGAGTTCGACGCACATCGCAGCAATCGTGGCGTCCGATGAAATTCCGGCCTCTTCGCGGAAGTGGTCGATCACCTCCAATTCGGCGCCGAGTGCGCTCTCGTCGATGTTGATCACGTACAGGACTGGTTTGTTCGTGAGCAGAAACTCATCTCGAAGGCGCTCGAGGTCGTCAGATTTGAGGTCGCTCCGATAGAGAGGCGTTCCGTTTCCCAATACATCGATAGCGCTGTCGATCGACGCTATGAGTTTCTTCTTTACGTCGTCTCCTTGGGCACCCTTTTTCGCCTTCGGCAGTCGCTTTTCGAGTGACTCGAGGTCGGTCAGGCAGAGTTCGGTCTCGAGCACATCGAGATCAGACGCCGCATCTACGGGATCGGTCGCGTAGACGACGCCGGAATCGTCGAATTCGCGCAGGACGAAGAGGATCGCGTCACTTTCGCGGATCTGGGCAAGGAACTGGTTCCCGAGCCCCTCGCCGTCTGCGGCGCCAGACACGAGACCGGCAATATCGGTTACGTTGAGTCCCGCGGGTACGATCTTGGCAGATTTCGACAGTTCGCCGAGCGTCGTGAGACGGTCGTCGGGCACCTGCGCCACGCCGACGTTCGTGCCCGTCGTCGTAAACGGACGTGCGGCGACTTCGACGCCCATGCCGGTCAAGGCATTGAACAGGCAAGATTTCCCCGAGTTCGGGAGACCGACGATTCCCAATCGTTCCATGACTACCTCAGATATCGACTTCGAACCGAATCCGTCTGAGCCTTCCGACGATCGCGGTAGCGCGCCGGTCGATCGACCGGGCTGGCGATGGTTGCCTTATGTCGTCGTCGGCTTTGCAGCGTTCGTCTTTTTGTTCAGGCTCGCGAGCCCAGCCGCACTCATTTTCGACGAGGTCTACTACGCGCGGGACGCTCGATCGTATCGCATCGGTTCGGTCGCGCTGGAACCCGATCAGTACGACACGACCAACGCGTGCGACAGAAGCGCATATCCCGACGGCATCTGTTCGTGGGTCCACCCGCCCCTCGGCAACTTCTTGATCGCAGCGGGAGAGTTCGTCGGGCCGAGCGCGTGCCCCGACCCGACCGCCGCCGACGGGGGCGCAGACTGCTCGGCGTTTCAGTGGAGATTCGCCTCGGCGCTTGCCGGAATCGTCGCGGTCGCTGTCACGATCCTGCTCGCGTTCCGGCTCTTTCGGGCTTGGACGTGGGCTTGCATCGTCGGCGCGCTCGTCGCGACCGATGGTTTGATCCTGACTTCGGCGCGCGCCGCGATGCTCGATATCTTCCTCGTCGCATTTGTCATGGGTGCGTTCTATTTGTTCACTCGGGAACACCAAGACGGACCGAGCTGGCTTCTGAGTGCGGGCACGGGAATCGCTCTCGGCGGCGCGCTCGCGACGAAATGGGCAGGCGCCCTTGCGATCGTCGCCATCCTACTGCTAGCGATCGCGTGGACGATGCGAGCAGACCGATCGGAACGACTGCGCCAGATCGTCAGATACGGTGTCTGTCTCATCGTCATCCCGGCGTTCGTGTACTTGCTTGTTTGGATTCCGTATCTCGCAGCACACGATTTCGATTTCGGTGCGCTTGTCGAATTGCACGCGAGGATAGCGAGATACCACCTCAATCTCGATGTCGAGCATCCGTACAAATCGTCGGCGTGGCAGTGGCCGTTGCTCCTGCGCCCAACGGCATACCACTACGAGAAAATCGAAGCGGGGACAACGCACGTGCTCAACATCGGCAACCCCGTCTTTTGGTGGTTGTCGATCCCGGCGATCGGCTACACCGCGTTCGCGGCATTACGAAAGCTGCGACGCAGCTCGGCGATCGTTCTCGCTCTGGGCCTGATCGCGGTCTTTGTTGCAATCATCGTTGGATTTCCGCTGGTCGTCACCAGTGCGATCGCAGTCGCTTTCGCGGTCACACTCGGTCTCATTTGGTTTCCACGAATCGATGACACACCACTCATCACCCTCGTCGGCTACGGCGCGCTGTTCCTGCCATGGCTACTCATCTCACGGCCGCAATTCTTGTTCTATATGGCGCCCGCGGTGCCGTTCATGGCCATCGCCTGCGTCTGGTCGGCCAAGCGCATTTGGGGCCTGCCCGCGGACGACACGCGGGCAATTCGCACACGTCGCGGATTCCTCATCGCAGCTATGGCGCTCGTCTTGATAGCATTTGCCGCGTTGTATCCTGTCTGGACGGCCATGCTGATCCCGACTAGATGGTGGACGGCGCTCATGTTCATACCGACCTGGATCTAGTACAATGGTGATCTGACGGCGCACCGCAAAAGGACTTTTCATGAGCAAACGCACACGTAAACGTCGGAGCCGGCGCAGCAACAAAGCAAACCACGGCAAGCGCCCGAACGCCGGTCGCAAGTGAATAGACACGCCAACCGCGTGCCGATGACCGCTACTCAATACTGATCGCGGCGAGCGGATTCATTTTCGCGGCGCGCCGCGCTGGGAAGACTGCCGCGACGACGCCGAAAATCCCTGCCGCCACCACATAGATCGCGAGCCGCGCGATTGGAACACCGAAGGTCGTGATGCCCTGGGGTCGCATCGCTAGAACGATCGCGTATCCAAAGACGACACCGAGCAAGATACCGAGCACAGCGCCCAACACTGCGATGATGACCGACTCCCACGTGATCATCACACGCACCTGGCGGCGAAGCATTCCGACCGCCCGCAAGAGCCCTATCTCTCGAACTCGTTCATAGATCGACAACGCGAGGGTGTTTGTGATGCCGAGGAAGGCGATCACGATCGCGAGAACGAGCAATCCGTTGATCATGTTGGTCAGCTTGTCGATCTGCTCTGAGATCCTTTCGGTGAACGACTGCTGATTCTGGACGTCGAGGTTCGGATAGGAAGCGATCGTCTCTTCGAGCGATTTCTGCGCATCATCCACGCTCACTCCAGGGACGGTTGTGGCATACGTCACAAAGACCTGAAGTTCGGGATAGCCCTTTTCGTATTCCGGCTTCGACAGCACGAAATCGCCGAGCAGCGAGCGTTCGGCATAAATGCCGGTGATTTCGACGTCCGACTCGCCCTGCGGAAATTGCATCGCTATCGAGTCGCCGACGTTGAAGTCGTTGTCGTCGGCAGCTTTCCGGCTGATCAGAACTCCGGTGTCGGTCATCGGATTCCCGTTTGTATCCATCGTGCCGAGCGAGATGACATCGGTGAGCGTCCCAAGATTGGCGCCGAATAGATGTTTTTCTTCGCCGCCGAGTTGCCAGATCGTGCCCTGAGGTGTGCTGCCGTAAACGGGTACAACGTCGGACGTGTCTAGATTCTCTCTGATGAGTTCGACGACCTCGGAGTTGTAGCTCAAGAAATTCGAATTTGTGACGATTAGTTCGGCGCGCAATGCGTTGCTGACTTGATCGCTGATCGAGTCTTTGAGCGACTGGGTGAGGATCGAAAAAAAGGCGACGAGCGCGAGCCCGATCATCAACGCTGTCGCGGTCGCCGCCGTGCGACGAGCGTTGCGAAGGGTGTTGAGCTTCGCGAGTTTACCCGACATGAATCCGGTCACCGGCGCGCCGATGATGACTGCGAGCGGCTTCGCGAGCATAGGCGTGAGCACCACCACGCCGACGAAGATGAGCCCAACCGCAGCGAGTGCCAACGGGAGTTCGGGCGTCGCACGGGCCAAGTCCAACACCAACAAGACGATTCCCGCCACCACGGCAATCACGCCAACGATATTTCGTTTCATCAGGGGTTTGTCTTCAGCGAGTTCGGTTGCCCGCATTGCTGTGATCGGCGGAACCCGCGCCGCTCGAAGTGCTGGAATCAGCGCCGAGACCACTGTGACGACGATGCCGACGGCAAAACCGATGCCGATTGCGTCGGCGCGGATCTCGAGCGGAGTCGGCGGAAGCGACAGGCCGACACCTGAAAGCAGTTCCTTGATGCCGAGCGCTACGAGTACGCCAAGCCCGATGCCGATCACCGAGGCCACAACCGCAACGATCACCGCCTCGATCATGACGCTCGCCGTGACCTGTGATGTCTTCGCCCCAAGGCAGCGGAGCAAAGCAAGCTCTTTCGAGCGTTGCGCGACGATGATGGTGAACGTGTTGTAAATCAAGAACGCTCCGACAAAGATCGCAACGCCGGCGAACGTGAGAAGAACGGTGTTCAAGAACCCGAGCTGGCTCTGGAGTGAGCCTTCGGCCTGATCGATCACGCTCTGTGCCGTCACGGCTTCGGCGCCGTCGGGAAGCACCTTCGAGATGCGCTCCTGAAGATCACGGGCCTCGACACCATCTTTCGCAGACACGTCGATGACGGACCATTTGCCGGGCTCACCGAATAGCAAGCGTGCCGTCTCGGTATCCCAGAAGGAGAGCGTCGTGTCCCCCGTCGCGTCATCGTTCTCGGTGCCGACGAAACCGACGATCTGAAATGGACGTTTCCCGTCGCGCGGCGTGACGATCTCGACCTGATCGCCGACATTGAAGCCGGCCGTCTTGGCCGCTCCGACATTGATCATCACCTGGTCGGGCGTTGTCGGGGCATTGCCCTCGCGGACCTTGTAGTCAGAGATGTCGGCGCCGATCCAGTTGAAGCCGAGGCTCGGCCATCCCTGGGTGGTGATCGACTCGCCGGACTTGTCAATGATCACGACGCCGTCGCCTTGAATCACGCCGACGGCCTGATCTACGCCGTCGACGGCCGCGACCGTCGGCAAAAGACTTTCGTCGACCGTGCCTACCGAAGCACCTTGGACACTCGTTCCGATTTCCGCACTCGCTCGGACTTCGACATCGATGCCCGATACGGCCGACTCGAAGATGCTGTGAAAACTCTCGTTGATCGTTGCCGAGAAGATCATCGTCCCGGAGACGAATCCAACGCCGAGCACGATCGCTATTGCTGTGAGCCCAAGCCTCGCCTTGTGGGCGAGCAGAGACTTGATCGACATCCTAATCATGACTGGCGAATCATGGCTGCGCGGTCATGGTTTGATTACTTCGCCCAGGCTCTTCATCTTGTCGAGGACGGCATCTACGGTCGGTCGTCTCATCTCGTCGATGGACTGGCCGTCATCGAGAAATACGATCCGGTCGGCGAAACTCGCCGCGAACGGGTCGTGCGTGACCATGACGATCGTCTGGCCGAAATCGTCGACCATAGAGCGCATGAATTCGAGCAGTTCGTCGCTCGACTTCGAATCGAGAGCCCCGGTCGGCTCGTCGGCAAAGACCACCCTCGGCCTGCCGACGAGCGATCTCGCCGCGGCAACACGCTGTTGCTGTCCACCAGAGAGTTCGGCGGGTTTGTGTCTCAGGCGGTCGCGCAGACCGACGGCATCGATTACTCGGTCGAACCACTCCTTGTCGACCTTGCGCCCGGCGAGGTCGACCGGCAGCGTAACGTTCTCAGCCGCAGTCAACGTAGGCACGAGATTGTATGCCTGGAAGATGAAACCGATCGCCTCGCGACGCAGCAGCGTGAGCTCACGCTCTTTGAGTTGCGAAATATCGGTGCCGTCGAGTACGACCCTTCCGCTCGTCGGCTTGTCTAGGCCCGCCATGACATACATCAAGGTCGACTTGCCCGACCCCGACGGCCCCATCACGGCCGTGAATCCACCGGCGGCAAATTCGACCGAGATCCCGTCGAGGGCTCGAACCGCGTAGTCGCCGCCTCCGAAGACCTTGACGAGATCGTACGTCGCGACCGCCGACTTGGACACTTGCGCCGTTCCGACCATTACAGCTCCGCCTACGTCCCGTTGTCGTGACCTGATCGTTGTGACCTGAAACGCTATCTCTTGTTCTCACGGCAGACCAAACGGCTGCCTTTAGGCTTCGCATAATATCTCCATGTGAGATGCAGCATCTCGACCAGAACCGGCCAGAACCGTCCAGAACCGATGATGTGAACATGGGCGATCGTCTGACACGATCGCAATACAAGGGGGTAGATATGTCTCGAGTGAACAACGTGGGTGTCGTCGGGTGCGGTCTCATGGGTTCAGGAATCGCAGAGGTATGTGCACGGGCCGGATTGGCGACCATCGTGGTCGAAGCCGACGAGTCGCGCGTCGAGTCCGGACGAGATCGAATCGTCCGATCACTCAGTCGGGCCGCGACGAGTGGCAAAATCTCGGATGCAGAATCCGCGCATGCCGAATCGATGATCTCGTTCGCGACGGAACTGAAAGCGTTGGCGGAAGTCGACCTCGTAGTCGAGGCCGTCCACGAAGACGAGGCGATCAAGACTGAAGTGTTCTCGGGTCTCGACAGCGTCATCACGAGGCCCGATGCCGTTCTCGCTTCGAATACGTCGTCGATCCCGATCATGAAGCTCGCCATGGCCACGAACCGTCCGGAGCGGGTCGTCGGCATCCACTTTTTCAACCCCGTGCCCGTCCTCGATCTCGTCGAACTCGTCACATCGCTATTGACCAGCGACGAGACGGCCGCGACCGCCGAGTTCTTTGCGAACGAACAGCTCGGCAAACACGTCATCCGATCAAAGGACCGCGCCGGGTTTGTCGTCAACGCGTTGTTGATCCCGTATCTGCTCTCGGCGATCAGGATGCTCGAGTCCGGATTCGCGACGGCCGACGATATCGACTCGGGAATGACCACAGGTTGCGCCCATCCGATGGGCCCGCTTGCGCTGACGGACCTGATCGGCCTCGACACGACAATGGCAGTGGCCGAGTCGCTCTACGAAGAATTCAAGGAACCGCTGTATGCCCCGCCCCCGCTGCTCGCACGGATGGTCGATGCCGGTCTGCTGGGGCGAAAGGCCGGACGCGGCTTCTACGACTACTCAAACCGATGACATCGAACTCTGCGAGAACTGCCGCGAACCTCACTCCCGAAATCACTATCATCGGTTCGGTCCTCATGGGGGTGTAGCTCAGATGGAAGAGCGCCGCGGTCGCATCGCGGAGGCCAGGGGTTCAAATCCCCTCACCTCCACTGCGTGATCCTTACCGGGCACGGCGGGGACTCACCGATCACTTGCAGGTTGGCACCTTGGACTCCGATTCCAGCGACAACACGGCGCGTCTCCCAAACTCCGAAGTGACCGGGTCTCTCAAGAAGTTTCCGGCCATCGTCGCACGCGCTTTCAAGATGGTTTGGCATGCCGGTCGCAAGTACCTATTGATCATGGTTGCGATTCAGACCCTGAGTGGTGTCGCTGCGGGCGTCCAGCTCCTGGTCCTCGCAAAGGTGTTCTCGGCGTTCACGACACAGGCGCCGGCTCAACTGGGCGCTGCTCTTCCGTGGGTCGCGGCCCTCGCTGCGGTCACTACAGTGACGCTCTTCCTCGGCTCGACATTGCCGGAGCAGAGACTCTATCTTGCTGAACTCGTCATCAAAGACGCCCAAGACCGCATCCTCGACGTGACGACGTCAGTCGAACTCGAGGCATACGAAGATCCAACGTTCTTCGACCATTTGCGCAGAGTCCAATCGAAGGCAACCTCCCAAGCATTTCAGATCACGTCCTCGTTGCTGATGATCTTGCAATCCATCGTCAGAATCACCGGCGTCGTAGTGGCGCTGGCAATCGTCGAACCGTTGATGGTGGGATTCGTGGTCGCCGGGTTCGTACCGCTCTGGCTCGCTACGAGGCTCAACAGTCGCACGGCGTATCAGTTCACGTACGACATGACGACGGCCGACCGTGAGCGTCAAGTCCTGTTCGGAATTCTCACGGGTCGCGAAGCAGCCAAAGAAGTCCGCATCTTCGGCATGTCACCATTCGTCCGCGACCGATACACGAGCCTGTACCGTGAGCGATTCACGGAGCTCAGGATGGCAGTCGCGACACGCCTGCGCCGTTCGATGCTTGCCACGATCGCGTCGGCGCTGGCAATGACGGGCGGACTCGCATTTCTGATCTGGATGGTCATGTCGAACCGACTCGCTGTCGCCGCAGCCGCTGTCGCCGCCGTCGCGGTCCGCCAGCTCGCCGGCCAAGTTCGCGGTCTCAACAGTGGCGCGGGATCGATGCTCGCGAACGTGCTCTACCTAGAAGATTTCGAGTCATTCATTTCAATCGGGCATCGCACAGCAAAGGAACGATCGTCACGTTCCGCCGCTCCCCGATTCCGGTCGATCCACCTCCACGACATGACATTCGCGTATCCCGGGACCGACATCGATGTCCTACACGACATCGATCTCGAGATCACCACGGGCGAAACCGTGGCTATCGTCGGGCGAAACGGGTCGGGCAAGACCACTTTAGCGAAGCTCATCGCGTGCCTGTATACCCCGTCATCAGGCTGCCTCGACTGGAATGGAGTACCAGCCGACTCATACCACACTGCGGATCTTCGTCGTCACATCGCCGCCATCTTCCAAGACTTCATGCGGTACGAGCTGAGCGCCCACGCAAACATCGCACTGGGAGACCATGAACACTTCGACGACCATGACCGGCTGGTAGGTGCGGCGCATGCAGCGGGAATCGCTGAAGCAATCGATCGTCTCCCGAAAACCTACGAGACGATCCTCTCGCGTTCGTTTCGCTCCGGTGAAGAATTGTCTATCGGACAATGGCAAGGCATCGCACTTGCACGTGCATTGTTCAAGGACTCTGAGTTGCTCGTCCTCGACGAACCCGCCGCAGCGCTCGACGCCCAGACAGAACACGCTTTCTTCGAAGCCGTTCGTGAACGACACGCTGATCGAGCGCTCGTGCTGATCTCACACCGGCTGTCGAGCGTGCGCAATGCCGACCGCATCTACGTACTCGACGGCGGCAGAATCATTGAACGAGGCACCCACGAATCTCTGATCGAAGCCCGGGGCCACTGTGCGCATCTCTTCGAATTGCAGGCGGGAGCATATATCGATCTGACGGTCAAGCAGAAGGGGCTGTCGGCACGTTCCCGATCGCGGCCAACGCTTTCGCAGTCTCGAGATCGCTCGACATGAGGAACAACGTGTCCGACCCACTCGACGAGATACTGTAGAAGCGGGAGTTCGGGTATTCGTACACTCCGCCACCGACCGCACGCCCGTTGCGCTGGAAGCCCGTGTCGAGGCGGGCACGAACCGCCGAGGCACTATCCGGCCCGTCCCAGGTCGTCTTGATTGCCCCGGCGCTTGCCGGCCCGTTCCGCCAGAACTCGAGCACGTCACCCCGCCATCCGTCGACGACGGTCAGTTCTCGGGACGCAAACGAGCCCGAAAGCGACCCGATTAGATTCGCCATCGAGAACTCACCCCACGTTCCGCGCATCGTCTGCGACCAACCGGACCCGAGCACTGCACTCAAGTCGGGCGCCGAGACACTCACCGGCGTAAATCCCGACGAGTAGAGTTCAGGGTGGAGGATCTCAGCCGTTGTCTTCGGTGGCCGTGCGTAGATTGCGGCAAGTGGCGGATCACCGCCTTCGCGAAAAACGGATTCGATGAAGTTCGGACCGTATTCATAGGGCATCGTGATATCGACGATCAACGGCAGCACAGCGAGCACGTCGGCTTGGCTGAGGCCGGCCATGTTCGTCTCTTCACGTGCCGCCTCGGTCCGTTTCGCCTGCGAAAAGAACTCGTCCGAAAACTCGTCGCCGAACAACGAGGCATCTCCTTCGACGAGAGAGATAAGAGCTCCCCCGCCGTCGAAGTCGAAATCGTCGAGCGAATCCTGCATCGCCTCGATATCGAACGCCTTTTGTTGCAAAGCGTGGACCCACTCATGCGCAAAAGTCGTTTGGTCGAGAGGGGTGAGTTCGGCCGAGTCGCTCACCACATACATGCGGTTCGCCTTCGGGATATAAAAACCCAACACGAGACCTTCGCTCAACTCATCGAGCGTCCCTTTGAGATCTGCATCTGGCGGAATCCAGCCGAGCAGGTGGACAAGCGGCTCGGTTTGTTCGGTGAGTTCGAGATCTTCGGGCTCTTCGAACTCGCTTATCACCAGCTTCATCTCGCCTCGCCCGATGAACTGCGTTTCGGCCTCGGCCTGCGGCAAACATCGAAGGCTCGCCATGGCATCGGCGATCGGCTGAACAGCGGCCTCAGTCGCGGGGATCTCGAATTGATCGGGGTCGATGTCGGCGCCTGCGCCCAGCGACGGGCAATTCGAACCGATCGGGACACGAGCCGAATTGCGGTCGAGCACGTAAGACAACGCACATGACGACAGGATCAGTGACGTGGCGGCGACGATCGCGACGACGCCCAATCTTGACGACGCCGATCGCCGCCCCGCGGATCCTCGACGAACGCGCATCTTAGCAGAGCGGTCGGAGCAGTCGAGCAGGCAAAACATTCGCCGAAACAATGCGAAGCTATTCATCGGGGCCCAGTGGATTCTCAGCGCCGAGCTGTGCGGCTCTGTGCGCTACGAAGTTCCGCCGTTCGTGCGGACTGCGTCACACGAATCTCGCCGTTGCGAGCCAGGCGGCTCGCCGAAGACGACCCACGAGAGCCACGCGCCCGTGCCGGTCGCTGTTCGTCGGAACGCGTACGCGCCGAACGGCGCCGCAACGCGGACGATTCGGATACCGGCCGGACGCTCGACTTCGAACCAAGCGAGCGTCGACGCGAAGTTGCTGCATCGGAACTCTCCGCGGACTGGGCCGCGACGCCGTCGGCGCCGGGTCGACGGCGCCTCGATGACGATGAAGACAACCGCTGCGACGATACCGCCTGCGGACTCTTGATCGCTTGCATTCGCTTCGCCCTGACGCTCGTCTCTTCGCGCCTCGACATCTCGTGCTTGAGGGCGAGATAGCCGAGGAAGATCATCACGAAGAGAATCGACAGTGTCCACATCTGGCTGCGCGCTGTCAAAAAGCCGGCCGCGAAGAACATCACGGCCAATCCGCCGAGCGCCACTTGCACCACCTGGCGCCGCTGTGACGGTGACACCGGATTCGCGACAACGTCCCAGGGATTACTCGGATGCTCCTCAAGTGGTATCGCTCGGGCAGGACCGCCGACGGGGCGGGCTGGGACGAGTATTTCGCGTTGGCCGTGGTGCACCTGCATGTCCAACTTCCTCCGACTCGGCGCATCTGGGGGAATCAGCGCAGGGTGCGCTACGCCGGCATCAAAGCCCGGCCGTGATGCCGGCCCGTCAGGATTTGCGAGCGCGCTCATCCCGCGGCGAAACATCCCGACTGACGTCGCCGGTGACGCCGCGAAAATGCGCTCACGAATCGACGGCGTGAGAAGGTATCCCACGACCACCACCGTCAAGGCTGCAAGCACGACAAGACCCAAAAGTCACTCCACTTAGATGTCTTTTCTCAGCCCACCGCGGACACTATCAAATCAGGACACAAAACCCGTGTTTCCAGATTTTGGAATACGATTATTGAGGCGCCCCAACTCTTCTCACATGCCTGCCCACTTCTGAACGGCGCCCAGCCAATAGCCCGAAACTCTCGCGTCATCGACGCGAACTGTCAAGCTTTATTGAGGTTTCTGAGCAGGGGAGGCCGTCGTTTGTGGCGACCGCCGATCGGCCCCGCGGCGTCAAGCGTCGTGCGTGTTCGGGTGTTGTATCGACTCGCCTCTCGACAAAGCAATCATGTGCTCCAAGACCGGGCCAATCGTGGTCACAGCGTCGCGCACTCCGCCCTTCGAACCAGGCGTGTTCACGATGATCGTCGTCCCGCTCATTCCCGCGATGGCTCGGCTCAGCATCCCGAAATGACCGGGCGATCGCGATCGAATCGCCTCGACCATGCCTGGGGCAGGCCGATCGATCACGCGTGCCGTTGCCTCAGGCGTGACATCGCGAAGCCCGAAACCAGTGCCGCCGGTCGTCAAGATCAGATCTGAGCGTGCCGAACACAGATCTCGCAGTGCCGCGACTATGCGTTCTACGTCATCTGGTACAACGACGGTTGGCGGACACTCGAATCCGAGTTCGCGCAACATGTCCCTCGCCAGTTCGCCGGATTCGTCGACTCTGTCGCCCGCTGCAACGCCGTCGCTCACGACGACAACAGCTCCAACTCGCTTCATCATCAATCGTTCCCCCCGGCGCCTCCCACGGCGCCTCCGTCGCCCGAAGCATCATCGCGACGCCAATCGCCTGAACGGCCACCCGACTTCTCGACGAGCACGATCGAACATATCGACATAGAGCGGTCGACGGCCTTCGACATGTCATAGACGGTCAACGCGGCCACCGAAACAGCGGTCAGCGCCTCCATTTCGACGCCGGTGGGGCCAATCGTGGTCACGCGCGCTTCGATCGAAACTTCGCCCGGTGCGATCTCGAAGGCCATGTCGACCGACGTGAGAGCGAGCGGATGACACAGAGGAATGAGATCCGGTGTCCGCTTGGCAGCCATTACTCCGGCAATACGAGCGGACGAAATCGCGTCGCCTTTCGGCAGAGCGGCGTTCGAGATCAACAACGTGGTCGCCTCGTCACAGCGCAGCATCGCACGTGCAATCGCGACCCGCAGGGTCTTGGACTTCGCCGACACATCGACCATGCGCGTTTGCGACCCAGCAGCGTCGCCGTCGATTCGCTTGTTTATCTGCCCATTTATCTGCCCATTTATCTGATCGTCCATCGGTGTCACCGTCCAACCAACTCGACTACTGAGACGACATCGCCTGCTTCGACGCTGAGAACATCGGGGCCGAGTTTGCACAGACCATCGGCAGCCGCCATCGCCGATTGGACGTGCGACCCCTGCCCACCCGAGTGATAAACACGGTCGCCGTCGCCGAATCGAACCCGCAGATAGTGAGTCTTACCGTCGGCGCGACGCGCGAACCGCTCACCCGCGATCATCTGGCGATCCGGCACGACCGCCGGTTCGAGACCGACAAACCGCCGCAATACCGGCCGAACGAACACCTCGAATGCGACTTGTGCAGCCACGGGATTGCCCGCGAGCGCTATCACGATGCAGCGCCCGATCCGTCCGAAGCCCATCGGCTTTGCGGGGCGCATCGCTATGCGCCAGAACTCGAAGCCGACCGGCGCCAGCGCAGACTTTACCGTATCGTATTCGCCGCCCATCGACACGCCGCCCGACGTCACGATCAGGTCGCTGTCGGCGGCAAGATCCTCCAGACCACGGAGCAGGGCATGGGCGTCGTCACCAAACTGATGTACCGAGATCGACGCCTCACTCCCTAGACAACATCGAAGCGCGGACGCGAGCGACAATCCGTTCGATTGGTAGATCTCCCCCGGGCCGAGCGGCTTTGGAGGCGCCACCAACTCGTCGCCGGTCGACACGACGGCGACGCGAGGATTCGCTCGAACCGTTACCGTCGACCGACCGACCGACGCGAGTAAGCCAATGTGTGACGGGTTGAGCCTTGTGTCGGCCTCGACAACGAGATCACCCGTGACGATGTCCTCGCCGGCACGCCGGATGTGTGCCCCCGACTTGGGTGGTTCGAAAACGGTGACGCGATTCGTTCCGCCGTCGGTCGCCTCGACCGGCACAACTGTGTCGGCGCCCGCCACCATGGCCGCGCCGGTGAGAATCCGCACTGCTTCGTTCGGGCCAAGGCCGCGCGATACCGGCCGCCCGGCAGCCGAAGTCGCCACCACGCGCAGTCGACAACCCGAATCTGAGACGTCACATCTGCGAATGGCGTATCCGTCCATCGCCGAGTTGTCGAATGGCGGAACGTCGATTTTGCTCGCAACATCGACGGCGAGCACACGTCCGACCGCGTCTGCGAGGTCGGCCTCAACGGCAGAGCCGAGTTCGACGGCGCCCAGCAAGATGTTGAGCACTTCGTTCGGCCCGATCAAGTCGCCCCGATCTGGTCGACGAAGTCACGCAAGAAACCTCGAAATTCTTCGCCGAGATCGGGGCGCGATGCCGCGAGGGCGACGGTCGCGCGCAAATACGCGAGTTTGTCGCCAATCGGGTAGTGCGTTCCCTCATGCAGATATGCGTACACGGTCTGGAACCCGGCAAGACGCGCTATCGCATCGGTCAACTGGATCTCGTTCTCTGCGTCGGCCGAGGTTCCGTCCAGTGCATCAAAGATCTCGGGCGTGAAGATGTATCGGCCGATCACCGCCCTCGGTGTCGGCGCGTCGCTTCGCACTGGCTTTTCGACGATGTTGATAATCCGACTCAGCGACGCCTCGGGGTTTTCGGTCCGCACGCAGCCATACTGCGAGATCTCAGATTCGGGCACTTCGAGCACTGCAACAACAGAGCGTCCGTATTCCTCGAATACGTCGAGCATCTTGTCGAGCAGGGGGGGTGACGCGCCGGCGGCGCCGTCGATCACGTCGTCGCCGAGCAATACCACGAACGGCTCGCGGCCGACATGCTTGCTCGCGACCATGATCGCCTGGCCGAGCCCCCTCGGCGCCTTTTGACGGATGTAATGGATGTCGGCGAGTTCGGAGACGTCGCGTATTTGGGCGAGCAGATCATGCTTGCCCGACGCTTCGAGCAACCCTTCGAGGTCGCCGGAACGATCGAAGTGGTCTTCGATCGAGCGTTTCGAATGGCTCGTGACTATCAGGATATCTTCGATACCGCTCGCGACAGCTTCTTCGACGACGTATTGAATCGCAGGCTTGTCGACTATCGGCAACATCTCTTTTGGTTGAGACTTGGTAGCCGGCAGAAAACGAGTGCCGAGTCCAGCCGCAGGTATGACCGCTTTACGTACACGCATACCTCAGCGTACCGGGCGGCGCTGGTAACTGACCAGGCCGACGGGCGCGGTTGTTCCTACAATTGCGGTTTGCCCACCGCTTAGAACACGGCAGACCGAAGGGACACAAGGTGCCGACGTACGAGTACACATGTCGAACACAGGGGCGCCATTTCGAAGTCAAGCACGGTTTCCACGACGCGCCGCCATCAGAATGCCCGAACTGTGGAAGCGCCGACATCCGCAAGATCTTCTCACCCGTCGGAATCGTCTTCAAGGGATCGGGTTTCTACAAGACTGACAGCCGTGCCGGCGCAACGAGTTCTGGCGAGTCGACCAAGTCGGACGGCAGTTCTTCGAGCGATTCGTCGACGAGCAAGTCCTCAAGTTCTGAGTCCTCATCGGAAAAGAAATCGTCCGACACCAAATCGACAGACAAAAAGACAGCTTCGGCAAGTTCGTCGGGCTCCTGAGTCGCCAACGGAGAGTATGCGAGGAACCAACGTGAACGAGACGGCCGAGATCGGGGTCTTCGGTGGATCGGGTTTCGAGCAGCTCCTCGATGATGCCGAGTCGGTCGAGCTGGAAACGCCGTACGGGCCGCCGTCCGGGCCGATCTCGATCGGCATGCTCTACGGGTGCCGGATCGCGTTCTTGGCGCGCCATGGGCGCCACCACCAATTCCCGCCGCACCGTGTGCCCTACCGAGCGAATGTGTGGGCGATGAAGCGCCTCGGTGTGAGCCGGATCCTCTCGCCGTGCGCTGTGGGAAGCTTGCAGCGACACGTCGAACCCGGATCATTCGTCGTCGCAGACCAGATCGTCGACATGACAAAACAGCGTCGCGACACGTTCTTCGACGGACCCGAAACCGTCCACGTCTCGTTTACCGATCCCTATTGTCCGACGTTGCGTCCGCTCGCAATCAAGGCCTGCATAGCGAACGGCGTCGACGTCCACGAAACCGGGACGGTGGTCGTGATCGAGGGCCCGCGATTTGCCACGCGCGCAGAATCTGCGTCGTTCACCGATCGGGGCTGGGAAGTGATCAACATGACTCAGCATCCCGAGGCGGCGCTCGCACGTGAGATGGAGATGTGTTTCGTGAATATCAGCCTCATTACCGATTACGACGCAGGGTTCCACTTCGATAGCGGGATTGCGGCAGTTTCGGTCGATCAGATCCTCGAGGTGTTCCGGCTCAACAACCGGCGCCTCGTCGATGTCTTGGGCGCTCTCGTCGAATCGATTGCGGCAAGTGACGTGGGATCGTGCAATTGCTCGACGGCATTGAACGGCGCACGGGTCACAGGGGCCGGGGGCCGATAGGTCGGCGCCCGATAGGCTGACGGCCGGCGAAAGCCAAATACTTGCTACGTCGACGCGGATGGCTAACGTTGGTCGTCTCGGAACGATACCCATCCGGGACATGACTTCCCCCGAGTACGCCAATCCTTACGCGGAGCAGATCATGTCTCATAGCTCACTCAAGCGCGTTGAACTTCGCGCATCCACCAGCGGCGCCACGTCGGCGACCGACCGGTCCGCCAAACACAAGCGGCGCAGGTTGTACCGCCTCGGGTCCGTCGCCGCACTCGCGATTACGGTACTCGCGATATTCGCAGCATCCACCTCGGCGCGTGTTGATCCAGACGCCCAATCGATGTCTTCCCCGTCCGAGCCTGAGACAGCCATCGATCGACCGCCCAATCGAGCTGAGTCGATTCCGCCCGGATCGCGCCGCGTCGAAGTTGGCGTGCAGTCGACGAGCCTGGCCCAGCCCGGCGACCTCGTCGACGTGTCGGCAACGTTCGACCCGTCGATCGTGCCCGACGGCCCGCCGACGGTTCGAATAGCCCGCCGCGTAACTGTCATCGACTTCGCAGAGCCCGACGGCGAACTCGACACGAGGGTCACGCTCGAAGTCGGCGCAGACCGCGTCGAACCGCTCGCATTCGCCGACAGATACGGCGACCTGAGTCTCAGTTTGGCGCCGGCCGACGACGATTCGGCGGGCATGGAGCGCTCGCTTCCCGACCTGAGTCGCAACGTCGGTTGAGAACCCGGCCACCGATTCTGTGAGCACTCTGCTCATCTGGATACGAGATCGATCACCGTGAGTTCGGGGCGCGTGAGAATACGGATGCGAGGCGCCGGGCCGCGAAGCATGCCAATACCTCGCGAAACGTAGAGGACGCCCCCGTCGAGTTCGGTCTTGCCGACCATCCAATCTCGCGGAACGTCCGAATTCGTCATCAACGGACCGATCAACGGCAAACGGACCTGCCCCCCTTGGACATGGCCGGCGATTAGCAAATCCGCATTTGTTCGCCCCCGAGAGAAGTTCGGGTTGTGACCTGCCACAATCCGTATCGAACCGGTCGGGTCGAGATCGAGCGCCGCCTCGGAATCATCCAAATCGAGTAACACGAGTTCGACCTGGTCGTTCACCATCACAACCGATGTTCGTCTGAAAACTCGACGCCGGACTCGTCGAACACGGCGTGCCAGCGGTCGGTGGAACCCTCGTATTGCTCCTGATCACCCGTCACCGCGAATACGCCGGCGCTCGCGACGCCATCGAGTTCTCGAAGAGCAGCATTCATTTTCGAGGCCTCCAACAGGTACGAGGCATCGTCCAACTCGCGGGTCACGTAGTCCCCGACAAACACGACGACGTCGGGATCGAGATCTGCAACGTCGCGAAGCACACCTTGCTCATAGTCCCCGAACTCGACGAACTGAAGGTCGGCAACAACGACGATCCTCAACTCCTCCGTCAGGCCTTCGACCGCGACCTCGGTCGTCGTGACTTCGAGCCAATACGGCTCGATCCATGCGGTGTAGATGAGCAACGAAATCACAACCAACCCGAACCCTCCGCAAACGGCGGCGCCGATCTTGTGCATCGCCAACAGAGGAATCACGGCAATAAACGCCAACACGGCCATGTGGATCAAGAGCACGTACATCACGATCTGCGCGGTCCAGAACGGCGGAAGCCAGCCCGCGCCAACTGCTTGTTGCCACACGACGACGGCGACGCTCGTCACGAGAAAGGTTGCAGCCGGAATGACGACAACTGCCCGGCGCAACACGACGGCCGCGACGACCGTGCCGAGTTCGACGCAGATCATCGCGATCGTCAGATAGACGACGACCGGCTCGTTGACATCGCATCCAACAGATCGGCAAGGGCTTCGATTGGTCGCCAACAGCACGAAAAATGCCAGAAATGGCACGGCGGCCGCAACGATCATCGAAACCATCGCCGTCGAACCCGGCTCTGAACCGCTCCGTGAACGCAATGCGAACGCCGCCAAGGCGTACAGCAACGGCAGCGGGATCAACAATGCCAGAACCGGCACAACTGCATACTGTGGCGGATGGGCCCCGATCCGTCTCCAGACCACGATCGCCGCGCCCGTCATCAACATGATCAGGATCAGGCCGGGAATGATCGCCGATACTGTTCGACGCCACAGACTCCATACCGCGCCGACAACTGCGGCGGACAGCAGCGCAATAACCGTTGCCGCGACGACTGCGGTGGATAACATCACCAAACACTACCGAGGGCGTCGATTCGAAGCCCAAGAGTTGCATCGGCAGTGACGACATGCACCCCGCAACGATTTCGGCGACATGGCGGCGAAATCGTAAACGCACCGTGCATACGAATGATCCCGCCCATGAAAATGCAGCGCAGCAAGCCCGAAGGGCGAGCGAGCACTTTTTCTTAGGGCCGCTATGCCCGGGTGGCGGAATTTGGCAGACGCCGGAGACTTAAAATCTCCTGTCCCGTTGGGACGTGCGGGTTCAAATCCCGCCCCGGGCACAAGTCGTATTTTTTGTTCAAGTGTTGCCGTGGTAGTGCCGATCTTGTGCAGGGTGCCGTCGAGGTGGCTTGTCCGCTGTGCCGGGCGGTCACGGGCGGCACGCTTGGCGCCGTTCGGGGCGTTGAGCGAATCGGGGCTGGCATTAGTCGGGGTCGCTCGGGCGCATGTGTCGCGGATAGGCCCCAATTTGAATGCACGTGCCGCGAATGAGCCCCGATTCCGGGGCCGATTCGCCCCAGTTGGGCCGATCTTGGGGCTGTTTCGCGACACATGGTTTGGTCGGGTTCGAAGGGTTCGACCGTTCGGCGTCAAACGGTTGCGGGGCGCAAACCAAAGGCGATGAGAGCGAAAACGGCGCCGGCAAGAACGAGCCGATAGATGACGAACGGTGTGAGCGTCCCCGTCTTGAGGTACTCGAGTAGCCAAGCAATCGCGAAATAGCCGGTGATGAAAGACGTGACGATCCCAATGCCGAATTGAGATGCGCCGATCTCATCGCCAAAGCCGTCGCCGATGAGTTGTAGGCCCTTGTAAAGACCGGCGCCGCCAATGATCGGCAACGACATGAGAAACGAGAACCGCACGGCCGCCTCACGCGTCAGGCCTTGGAAGACGCCGGCGGTCAGCGTCACGCCCGACCGTGACGTGCCAGGGATGAGAGCGATCGCCTGAGCGATCCCGATCACGATCGAGTCGACGGCATTGGTCGAATCGAGTGGACGATCGTTTGCCGCCGCGCGGTCGACGACGAGCATCAACAGCCCAAATGCCGCAAGTGTGATCGCGATGATCCACGGCTCGCTCAAGGACTGCGCTATGACGTCTTCGAAAAGAAAGCCGAAGACGGCAGCGGGGATGCTCGCGATCACTATCAGCCACACGAGTCGATCATCCGACGTTTCGATCCGCCGCCTCCAGATCGTGCGGACCAACGATCGGAGCAGGTGACCAACTTCCACGCGAAAATACAACAGGGCGGCGATAAACGTGCCTACGTGCAACGCTACGTCGAAGGTCTGTTTGAGTTCGGCGTTTTCCAACAGCGCGTTCCAGCCGAACAGCCAGGGCACGAGTTCGAGATGAGCAGAAGATGACACCGGAATGAACTCGGTAAGCCCCTGGACGGCACCAAGAATGATCGCCTGAATGATGCTCAAGTTCCGGCGTCCCGGCGCCGCGTGCGGGACACTAGAGCGGTCTCGGTTCGAGCGAATTGGCCTCGCGAACGATGTTGACGATGTCGCCGAGCATCGGGTTGAGTTCGAAATCCTTCGGCGTGTAAACCGCCCCGATTCCGGCCTCGGTCAGCTCCTGGGCGTCGCGATCGGGAATGATGCCGCCTGCGACAACCGGCATGTCGCTACGCCCGCCTTCGCGGAGAAGGCGGAGAATCTCGGGAACGAGTTCCCGGTGCGAGCCCGAGAGGATCGAAATGCCGAGCACGTGCGCGTCTTCGTCGATCGCCGACTGCACGATCTGTGCCGGGGACAGGCGAATTCCCTCGTAGATGACCTCCATGCCGACATCGCGTGCACGCATCGCGATCTGCTCGACGCCGTTCGAGTGTCCGTCTAGCCCGGGCTTGCCGAGAACGATCTTGAAGGGACGGCGCAGTTCCTCGGACGTCATACGGACGAGATCGCACAGGCAATCGAGATCGGGTGTCGTCGCGCGCGGTGCTCGTGCCGTCGAGATTCCGGTCGGGGCGCGGTATTCGCCGTACACCCCGCGAAGCGCGTCGGACCATTCTCCGGTCGTTACACCAGCGTGTGCGGCCTCGATCGAGGCGGGCATGATATTCGCGCCCGACTCCGCGACGGCGACGAGCCCCTCGATCGCTACGGCGACTCGTTCATCGTCACGATTCGCACGGTGGACTCGCATTCGCTCGATCTGTTCGCGTTCGGCACGTGGATCCACCGTTAGGATCCCGCCCTCGGCGTCGGCGGTCAGCGGACTCGGCTCAGACTCGACGTACTTATTGACACCGACGACAATCCGTTCGCCGCTCTCGATGTCGGCCACCCGCTCAGCGTTCGACTCGACAAGTCGACCCTTGACGTAGCCGTTTTCGATCGCGGCGATCATCCCGCCCTGCTTTCGGACTAATGCGATGTCTGCTTCCGCGGCTGCGACCAGTTCGGCCGTCTTCGCCTCGATCACATGCGATCCGGCGAAGATGTCGTCGTAGTCGAGCAGGTCGGTCTCGAACGCGAGCACCTGCTGCATCCGTAGCGACCATTGTTGGTCCCAAGCGCGGGGTAATCCAAGGGCCTCGTTCCAGGCGGGAAGTTGGAGCGCCCTTGCGCGCGCGTCCGCCGACAACGTGACGCCGAGCATTTCGAGCACAATGCGCGCCACGTTGTTCTCGGGCTGCTGTTCGGTGAGTTCGAGCGAATTCACCTGCACTCCGTAGCGGAACCGGCGGTACTTCGGATTCTCGACGCCGTATCGATCTTCGAGTATCCCGTCCCACATCTGCGTGAACGCACGCATCTTGCAGACCTCTTCGACGAAGCGGATGCTTGCATCGACGAAAAAACTGATCGATCCGCAGACTCGATCGAAGTCTTCATCCGGAACTTGCCCCGAATCGCGAACCCAGTCGAGAATCTCCATCGCTGCGCACAGTCCGAATGCAAGCTCTTGTTCAGGAGTCGCTCCGGCCTCTTGGAGGTGATACGGGCAAACGTTGACCGGATTCCACTTCGGGATCTCTCGGTCGCAGAACGCGATCGTGTCGACCGTGAGCCGCAATGACTCCGCGGGCGGGAACACAAACGTACCGCGGGACAGATATTCCTTCTGAATGTCGTTCTGGGTCGTGCCGCGCAACTTCGAGATATCGACACCTTGGTCTTGTGCAACGGCGACATAGAGAGCAAGCAGCCAGGGCGCCGTCGCATTGATCGTCATCGACGTGTTCATCTCGTCGAGCGGGAGCCCGTCGAAGAGCTGGCGCATGTCGGAGATCGAACCGATCGGGACGCCGACCTTGCCGACCTCACCGAACGCGGCGGGTGAGTCGGCGTCGTATCCAGTCTGCGTCGGAAGGTCGAATGCGACAGACAAGCCGGTCTGGCCTTTTGCGAGGTTCTTCTTGTACAACTCGTTCGAGGCTACGGCCGATGAATGACCCGAATACGTGCGGAAAACCCACGGCCTGTCTCGACGTTGTTCACTCATCTCTTTGCCACCAGCAATGTAAGGGCTCTTCGGTGTGAAGAATGCTCGCCGATTCAGTCGCCGTTCGCAAACTCAGAGGGCGTTGGGCCAACGCGGTACGTAGCGCGTATCAATCGTTCTGCGGGTCGTGCTGACCTGTTCTATGCCCCGCCGAGCGTCATCTCGCCGACGAGGATCGGCACGGCAGGCCCGCCGGCGAGCATCCGAACCTGGCACCCGACGGCCGTGACGTCGAGCAGAATCCGTTGAAGGCTGGAAGCAATCGTCGCCTCTCGAAACGGCGCCCCGAGCTGATCGCCGTCTATCCAACAGCCCTCGGCGCCGACCGAGAAGTCACCCGAAATCGGGTTCACACCCGAATGCAACCCTTGGACGTGCTGGACGAAGACGCCGCCGTCGGCTGCGCCGAGCAGTTCGGCGAACGTAGCGACGCCGGGCTCGAGCGCTACCGAATGCGCCCCGACGCCGGGCGTCGACTTGTACGAAGAGCGCACAGCGGACGACGTTGTCGTCGCCCCGAGTCGACGCGCTGTGTACGAGTTCTGCATGAACCGTTCGAGCACGCCGCTCCGCACCAGCGGAACGCGCGACGTTGGAACACCCTCGGCATCGAACGCCGTCGCCCCGAAGGCGCCGGGATCTGTCGGATCTGAAACGATCGTGAGCCGATCGGACGCGATCTCGTCGCCGAGGCGATCACCGAAAATGCTACGACCCTTCATCACTGCCTCACCGCTGAACGTGCCGACGATCACTCCGATGAGCGGCGCCGAAACGAACGGGTCGAACACAACAGGAACCCTCTGGGAATCTGGCTGGGCGCCACCGAGTAGGCGTGTCGCGCGTTCGATCGCCTCGTCCCGTACGGACGCCGGATCGATCTGTGACGGACTACGACCTAGCTCGTAACCGAATCCTGTCTCGGTGCTGGGGCCGTCGGAAACAACGATGTCCGCCGACAGCGAGGCAAACGTCCGCTCTTGTCGGTCTGACACGCCCGCAGAATTGGCGATCGCCACCTCGACAACCGCATCGCCGTAGAAGGTCTGGACGGTCCGAACTCGCCGATCTGCGGCCTTGATGTCAGATTCGAGATCGAGCGCCGCGCACACCTTCGAGTCGTCGTCGAATTCGCCGAAATCGTGTGCGACGAGGTCGAGTTCGAGGCGCTCTACGGGGAAGTCGCCCGGACTGATCAGGCCGAGTGCGTCGTCGTGCGTGCCGTATTCGGCGTTGTCCCGCGCTTCGCGGAATACGTCTTCAAAAGCTTTTGGGTCGAGCGTCCCCGCGTAGGCAAAGCCTTGGCGAGATTCTCTGATCACCCGGACACCGACCCCGCTCAGCTCAGCCGCGGAGAACGATTCGACGCTGCCGTCGAATGCCGCCACATCGAGATCGCGTCGGCGAACAGCGTACGCCTCGACCTGTTCGCCGTGGCGTGCCGAGCCGGCTATCGACTCGGCAATCTCGATGAGTTCTGCCCCACCCGCCATGTCGTCCCCTCAGCCCTGTCCGGCGGCGGTTCCGCCGACCGTGACATCGAGCACTCGCAACGTAGGCTGGCCCGACGTGACCGGTACGCCCTGACCATTCTTGCCGCAAATCCCAGGCCATGTTTCGAAATCCGATGCGACGGCGTCGACATTGCGAAGCACTTCGGGACCGTTGCCCATGAGGTTTGCCCCGCGTATCGGGTAGGTGATCTCGCCCCGCTCGATCATGTACGCCTCAGACATCCCGAACACGAAGTCGCCGGTCGCGGTGTTGACCGATCCGCCCGAGAGGCTCGCGATGTAGATCCCATTGTCGGTCGATGCGATGATCGACTCGGGATCATCTTCGCCCGGCAGGAGCAGTGTGTTCGTCATACGCACCATCGGAAGATCTTTATAGCTCTGGCGACGAGCGTTTCCGGTCAGTTCGTGCCCGAGCTTGCGAGCCCGGATACCGTCCCACATGTAGTCGACGAGAACTCCGTCGCTAATCAGCGTGTTGGACCGCACGGGTGTGCCTTCATCGTCGATTCCGGAAGTCCCCCAACCGTGCGAGTAGGCGCCATCGTCGACCAGTGTGACGAGCGGCGAGGCGACCTGTTCACCGAGGCGCCCCGTGAACACCGACTGGTCGCGGTCGATATGGTCTGCTTCGAGTCCGTGGCCACAGGCCTCGTGGAACAGCACACCGCCGGCGCCTCGTTTCAGTACGATCGGGAATTTCCCTGCCGGCGCCGGCTTGGCGTCGAGTAGCACCAATGCCTTGCGCGCCGCTTCGCGACCGGTCGCTCGAGGATCGATCTCGCCAAACCTCTCCCATCCGCCCGTGTAACCGGGCCCATCGAAACCGGTCTGCATTCCGGTATCACCGACGGCCACCACGGAGACGATCAGGCGGACTCGGCTCGTGCTGTCCGATGCGAGAACGCCGTCCGAGTTCGCGACGAAGATATCGCGTGTGCCGTCCACGTATGTCGCACTCACTTGTTTGATACCGGCGCCTGCCGCCCGAGCGGCCGACTCGGCGTCGTAGAGCGCTGCGACCTTGTCGGCTTTCGGAATCGACGACACGGGCACTTCGATCGTGTGCGAAATCGGATCGACTTCGGACAGCGCAATCGCCTCCTGACGGTGTGTCGGATGGCTTGCCGCCGATGCCGCGGAGCGTGCGGCATCGACCAACGCTCCCTCGCTCAGGTCCGCGGTGTAAGCGAAACCTGTCGTGTCGCCCGTCTGAACGCGTATGCCGGCGCCCCGCTCACGGCCTGTGACGAATTCCTCGATGCGTCCGTCGTCAAGGCGGACGAGATTCGACGCACGGTCTTCAGCGAATACCTCGGCGAAATCGGCGCCTCTGCCGAGTGCGGCGGCGATCACTCTGCCTGCAACGTCGGATTCGATCAACTTGGCGCACCTCGCTTGTTCTGCGCGTGAGCACTCGACAGTAGCTCGAGAGATGATCGAGATGCTCAGGTCGAGACGAACCAGTGCCGACTGTGTATGTGGTATGGCCGGTCTTCATGGGTGATTCAGATGTGCAATACGTCGGATCACACCCTGCCCGAATCCGGACGGTCCGAGTGCGGCCGACATTCAGGATCGATCCGGAGTCTCCGTGCGGCGAACAAGTCCACAAGCCGAGACGACTTCCCGGCTGGACGGTCGCACTGATTGCGTTCGCCATGCTCGCGAGCGGAGGGCTCGGCGCGATGTCGCTCCGCGACAGAGCTTCGCCGTCCCGTAGCGAAATCGTTGCGATTCCAGGCTCAGACTTCGTCGTTTCTCGTCCGTCTGGTTTCGACACGACCGATACGTCTATGACGGCGACGGTTGTGCCCGACACTGCCGGTCCACGACCGGACGCCGTCATGTTTCGGGCTTTGGGCGAAGCGACTCTGTTCGTAGTCCATATGCCAAATGTCGCGTCGATCGACGCTGCGTCACGACTTCCTGCCAATCTCGCGGAATTCGAGCTGACCGATCAATTCGAGTTCGCTCATGTGCTCGGGTCTGCGCGCGAGATCACCGCGAAGAATCCGTCGCCTCTTGGCGTCGATCACATGATCCGCTCGACTTTCGTAGTCGCCGACACGTCGATCCTCGTTGTCGGCATGTCTGTACCGAACGGCGACCTCGACGCGCATGCGGCGACATATGACCAGTTTGTCGCGAGCATGCGCCGCGCTCTCGACATCGAACCCGCACATCCAGTCGCTAATCTCGAACTCGCCAAGATCCTCGTCGACAACGACGACCCGGTGACGACGAAGTACAGGCCGAAGCTTGCCGCAGCCATCTTCTGAGAACGAGGGAGCTACGTTGTCCAACGATCATCTCTACTTCCGCCAACTGTTAGCCGGTCGCGATTTCGCGACGTCAGATCCGGTTGCACGCCAAATGGTGAACTTCGTCTACCTGATCGGCGACAAAGACGCTGGACAAACACTCGTCGTCGATCCGGCGTACGACGTGGCCGGAATCGTCGAAATCGCACAGACCGACGACATGGAGATCGTCGGAGTCCTCGGCACCCATTTCCACCCGGACCACATAGGTGGAGACATGATGGGCATGAACATCGAGGGCGTGCGTGAACTCGAAGAACTGGTTCAAGTCCCGATACACGTTCAATCCGACGAGATTCCGTGGGTGAAACTGGTAACCGACATCGATGACACGTCGATCATCGGCCACTCGAGCGGAGATACGGTCGAAATCGGAAAAGTCACAGTGAAACTGATCCATACGCCGGGCCATACGCCGGGCAGCCAATGCTTCCTCGTCGAGGGAAAACTCGTGTCGGGGGACACGCTGTTTCTCGACGGCTGTGGTCGCACGGATCTACCCGGTGGCGACCCGGAAGAGTTGTATCTGAGCCTGACTCAGCGCCTGTCCGCCGTTGCCGACGACACAGTGCTGTTCCCCGGGCATCTCTACTCGACTGAGTCATCGGCCGATCTCGGGACGACGCGTCGACTGAACTACGTGTTCAAACCGCGCACGCGCGAGCAATGGCTCGCCATGTTCGGTTGATCACTTCGACAACATTGGGCCTCTCGGCCGTGTGTCTCACTTCGGGACACGCTCTACGAGTCGTAACGGGGGCGCCCCGTGACCCCCGAATGGCAGATCGCCAGACCTCACTTGCCGGAGTCAACATGGCTGATACTCACCCGCGAGCGTAACACAAGACATCGTGCGCGACCAGTCTGGCGCAACCAGCATGAAAAATTCACTACGGCCGGCGTTCCTGATGCCGATCAGATTCTTAGCAAGTCGTTCGACGCGCCCGCATCGACCCAAAGGACCGCCAGTGAAGAAGGAAACCCTCACGTACCAGATCAATTGCGGAATCGACCGGTTCTGGAAGGTCTACCTGAGCGAGGACTTCACGAAAGACCTCTACCTCAAAGGCCTCGGGTACAACTCCGTCGAAATCAAGTCGCAGAGCGGCGCCCCCGGCGAAGCAGGTTACACGCGCGAGCTTCACACCGCGCAGGACCTGGACGCGCCGGGCGCCGTCAAGGCAGTCATGGGTAGCGAAGCGTCGCAGACCGAAGACGGCAAATTCGACGGCGACACGTGGCGTTTCTCAATCATCCCGGACAAGATGTCGAACAAGATCCACATGAGTGGCGTCACGACCCTTGCCGAAAATAGTGACGGTGGCGTGACACAGACCGTCAAACTCGAATATCAAGCAAAGATATTCGGCATCGGCGGAATGATCGAAACGCTCATGGCAAAGATGATCAAAGACGGATACGACGGGACGGCCGTCTACATGAACAAATGGCTCGCCGACGACGCCTGACCCGGCGCCAGGGCCATGTCCACTGATACTCCCGACGCCCGATCGATTCGAGGCGATACCTTTGCCGGTCGAAGATGCGTGGAACGAATAGGAGTCGTCATGGCAAAGCCGCCCGAGATGCAGATCGATCGATCGAAGAAGTATCGAGTCACGATATCGACGACGAAGGGTGACATCGTCGGCACACTCGACCCCGAACTTGCGCCTACCGCGGTCAATAACTTCGTGTCACTCGCTCGTGACGGCTTCTACGACGGCCTCACATTTCATCGGGTCGTGCCAAGCTTTGTCATCCAAGGTGGCGACCCTGAGGGATCGGGGCGAGGCGGACCCGGCTACGAGTTCGCCGACGAGCCGGTCAAAGGCGACTACACGCTCGGGGCGTTCGCCATGGCAAACTCAGGCCCGAACACGAACGGGAGCCAGTTCTTCATCACTATCGCGGACTGCCGTCGCAAGCTCGACAAGCTCTACAGCCTTTTCGGCTTCGTCGACACCGGCAACGACGTCGCCGCTCAGATCGCGGTAAGCGACACGATGGACAAGGTCACGATCGAAGAGGCATGAAACTGCTTTGACTCGATCCCGAGGGAGATATCGCATTGGGAGACTCCCGAGTCCGACAGCTGGCCGACGGCTACTGGGACACGATGCTTCGTGAGTACCCGTCGTTCGCGACATTTGTTGGCGACCACCGCTTCGACGACCTGATCGAAGACTTGAGCGCTGCGGGCGAACAGCGGCTTCGCCGCACGCTCAGCGGCATTAGAGAGCGCGTCGAAGCGGTCGACCAGGCTGGTCTCGAAACAAACGACACCGTGACGCTCGCCCTTCTCGAGAGCGAACTATCGAACGCGATCAGCGACATCGACAACAATCTCGTCGAACTCGCATCCGACCAGATGCAGGGCGTCCATGCGGGGCTACTCCACCTCGCTGCACATACCAACGCTCCCGACGCCGACAGCGCGACGAAGCTCGTCACGAGGTACTCGAGATTCGGCGAGATGCTCATGCAGGGTGTCGACCGATTCCGTGACGGGCTGGCAAAGGGGCGAACGCCCGCTCGAGTCAACATCGAACGATCGTTGCGGCAACTCGACGGATACCTCGAATCGCCGATTGATTCCGACCCGTTCGCGACCATGCAGTCGATTGAATGGGACGGCGAAGCCGAGTGGCGCGAGTCGTTGCGTGAGGTAGTCGAGACCACAGTTCGACCCGGTTTCGCAGAGTACCGCGAGGTCTTGGCAACGGAGCTGCTCCCAGTCGCTCGACCCAATGAAAAGCCGGGTTTGTGCTGGATTCCCGACGGCGAAGCGCTGTACGACACGCTGATTTCGATCCACACTTCGTTGTCGATCTCGGCCAATGAAGTCCACGAAATCGGCATGGCGGAACTCACCGAACAGCTTCCGGCTCGCATTGGTCCGATCGGGCAACGCCTCTTCGGGTCGTCCGACCCGCGCGCCATCGTTGAGCGCCTTCGTTCGGACGCCAACCTGCGTTACGACTCGAGTGATGAAATCATGGCCAAGGCCGAGCTGTGCGTTGCCCACGCGACAAAGTCGGCCGATGGCTGGTTCGGACGGCTACCGGACGCGGAATGTATCGTCACGCCAATCCCCGACTTCCTCGCCGACGACTCCCCTGCCGCGTTCTACTTTCCGCCTGCGGCGGACGGCTCACGCCCCGGCACGTACTTCGTCAACCTCGCTAACCCCGGCGACAAAGCACGCTACGAATCAGAAACGATTGCTTTCCACGAGGCCATCCCCGGTCATCATCTTCAGGTCGCCCTTGCTGCAGAACTCGAAGACATTCCGGCGTTCCGTCGTCACTCGACCGCCAACACCGCATATGTCGAGGGTTGGGGCCTGTATGCGGAACATCTCGCCGACGAGATGGGCATGTTCACGGGCGATCTCGACCGCATCGGCATGGTCGGCGCCGACGCTTGGCGGGCAGCGCGCCTCGTCGTCGACACCGGTATTCACGCACTCGGATGGTCGCGCGAGCAGGGCATCGACTTCATGACTGAGTGGGTACCGATGTCGGTCGACGAAATGGCGATCGAGGTAGATCGTTATATCGGCATGCCCGCGCAGGCGCTCTCCTACAAGATCGGCCACCGCGAAATCTCGGCGCTGAGAACAAAAGCCGAATCCGAACTCGGCGATCGATTCGACATCAAGAGCTTCCATGATTCAGTCCTCGGATCGGGTGCCGTGACGCTTCCGATTCTCGGCACCCTCATCGACGACTACATCGCTCGGGCCGGTCGAGATTGACATGCGACACCCGTCGGCGGCCATTCCGTCGATCTTGTCGGTCAGTTCGCAGATTCGCCCGGTCAACTCGTCGACACGCTCGTCGAGCGACACGCTCTCGCGGCGATCCGGCTCTGACTCCGTCTCTTGGCCGCCCATACCAAAAAACGCGGCGAGAGATCCGGCGAGCGCCCCGAGTATCGCGACGCCCGTGATCATCAGCGCGGCCGCCGCAAGCCTGCCGATCAACTTTTCGGGCACGAGATCGCCGTAGCCGACGGTCGTGATGGTGACGATCGCCCACCACAGTGTGTCGCCGAAGGAGTCGAAACCGTTTTGACCGTCCTCGACGTTGTAGACGACGAGCGAACAGATCAAGATCGCGCCGAGCGCGTACAAAACCGTGTTGCCGAGACGTTCGATGAGCAGCCGGATGCCCTTCACCGACATAGAAGCAGCAAGCACGAGACGCCCCATGTACGCGATCCGAATCACAAATGAAAGGTGGGTCCACTCCGCGCGCGGAACGACGTAGAACCACGGAAAGGTCACTACGATGATCGCCAGGTAGATCCAACCTCGGTACGACCTGACGAAGCGGCGTTCGACCGCTACATGTACGCCAAAGTCGATCGCGAACACGGCCCAAGTTCCCCAAAGAACCCACACGTAGCTCAGGTCGCCGACTGCGACAATCGGAAGGACCGCAGCGATCACGATGATCGGCGTTGTGACGTGTTCCCAACTCGTCAACCAGGCTTCGTCGAACGCGAACAGGGGCCGCCGACGGGGCGCCGTCATTCGTCAGGAGTCGACAAGACGAGGTCGGCGTCACATAGCTCAGCCACGATCCGGTCGACGTCGCGAGAAACCATCTCGGCATCGACGTCATACTCAGCTACGAGTTTCGCGCAAGCCGACTCGGGATCACCGAAACGCGAGATAGCGCGCCAGACATGCGCCCCGGTCTCATTGAGGCCGAAATACTCGCCCTTTTCGGCGTCCAGTAGCACCAACTCGCCATCGACGTCGGTGTGGACGATTGCCGGCGCGATAATGTAACCCAAGCGACATGCCTCCGATCTGCGTACAGATCATACGCACGCGATGTCGCCCACGGCGATCATCCATACCCGATATCGGTTCCGTAGTCGTCTCGAGACCATTACGGAGGGCGCTCTGGAGTTGGTGGCGAATCACGTAGCTCGGCGAGGGTGTCAGTTCTCGAAAATCCGTCGGATCCTGCGTTGGTATTCCTCAGCCTTGGCAATCGGATCCATCGCTTCATTGATAGGCCGGCCAACGACGATGTAGTCGGAGCCGCGTCGAAATGCATCTTCGACGTCCACGACTCGCTTTTGGTCGTTTCGGGCGGTACCAGCGTCTCGAATCCCCGGGGTGACGATGATCAGTCTGGCGCCTGCGCGTTCGCGAATGACGCCTGCCTCGTGACCTGATGCGACGACCCCATCACATCCCCACGCGATGGCGTTGTCGACCCGCTGCATGACCAGTTCGGCGGGTTCGACACCCGGATGGCCGATGCCGGCCATGTCGTCGGCGCCGATACTCGTCAGCAACGTAACGGCAAGAAGCCTCAGGTTGCCCTTGCGTTCACATGCCGCCCGGACGATCTCGTCGTTTCCATGGACCGTGAGGAACTCGACGCCCCGATCGGCCACACACCCGACGGCGAGTTCGACCGTCTCGGGGATGTCGAAGACCTTGATATCTGCAAAGATCTTCTTGCCGGCAGAGACGAGTTCGTCGACGACGCGCCAATAATCACCCGTCATGAAGAACTCGAGCCCGAACTTGTAGTGGGCTATCGTGTCGCCAAAGGCGTCGACCCGATCCATCGCCGCGCGATACGGATCTGACACGTTGCTGAGCCCGTCCATCGCGAGAATGAGCCGCTCATCGGTCGGAATAGGCCTCGTCACGACTCAACGATCATGTCTCAGCAATATCAGCCTCAACGGGCGCATCGGCCTCTGCAGCTTCTGACGCCATGATTGCAGGCGAACGGGCAAGCATGACCACGCCGGCGAACACGATCATCGCAGCAAGCCCAAACAAGAAAAAACCGAGCGGCGTCGGGTACGGGAGCTTTTGTTCGAAGATCGTCAGGCCTATGATCGTACTCGAGATTGGCAAGAGCACTGTGAGCGTAGCGAGCGCAGTCGACAACTTGCCTGCACGCAGCGCAAATTGCGAGAAAGCAACGGCGCTCAGACCGAAAACGACGACACCGTAGGGCTCCCAACCCTCGAAGGTTGCAATAAGACCCTTTGCTTCCAAGACGGCCCCGGTGGAGTCCATCGTCGCTCCCTGCAATCCGAACAACACGCCGGCTGCGGCACCGTAGAGCGCAGCGCGCAGCGGTTGGATCAGCCGTCCGGCCAGCATCAGCAAGGCGATCGCGACGAGGGCTATGCCGATGAGCCAAGCCCACGCTGCGCCGCTCGGCCGCTCGATGCCGCGACCGTCGGGCCACGGCGCAACCATGATGATGTAGCCGACGAGACCGACCATGACGACTGCCGCGCCGATGTACTCGTGCGGCTCGACTTTCATCTTCGACGTCCACCCGCTGAACGGCAACATGAATGCGATTTCGGATACTTGAGCAGCCTGCACGACCACAAGGCCGCCGGTGACCATCATGAGGGCGCCGAAATGTAGTGCGAAACCGAAAATGCCTCCGAAAAGCCCGACGTACCACAGCGGCGTCTTGAGCAACCGAACGAGGGCGGACTTTTCCGTCCTCTCCATCGACTTGATGTTGCCCATCTGTTGTACGGCGAGCATCGCCGTGTAGATGAACGCCGCGAGTGCTGATACTGCCGCTGCTGCGTAGATCATGTTCGACATGTTACCTGTTACCGGTGGGGGTCGGTACGGACCCGGCGCGGATGACGCCAGAATGGGCGACTCGGGCTCGAGACGTCGGAAACGAAAATGAGATGGCAGGGGCTAGCTCGTTGCCATCCGAACGGCAGCGAATACCGCTGCGATCGCAGCAACGAGCGCTATGACGCCCAACGCTCCGGTCCATTTCCGCAGTGACTGCGCCCTATGCGGGTCGGAGTCGGTGAGCTTGCGGATATGTGGGCTGAGCCAGAACGCGTGCACACCGGCCGCAATCGCCGATATCGCGACCATCACGAGTTTTTCGCCGAGGCGCCTCGCGAACACGCCGCCTATCGGGCCGATCGTCAGTAGAAGCCAAACACCCGTAACGACCGCTGCGGCAAATCCCGTCCACGCGACCACTTGAAACCTGTTTGCAACGGCGACGATGACATCCGAGCGGAACGCCTCATCGTCGATTGCGCCACGAATGGCCGGCAATATCGCCGCCAGCACGATCATGCCGCCCACCCAAACGGCGACCGCAACGATGTGCACACTGAGGGCAACTTGGAACTGATTCATGGCTTTCCGACCTGTAGAGTCAACGACTTGACCACCTCGGCCCCCATCGCCGCATACGATGACGCCACGACCATCAAAACATGCCACACGCTTGACCCGACCAGCATGACGCAACCGTCCTCGATGAACATGCCGCTCAACAGTATGTTGCTTCAGGCTAGGTTGGCCGACCGTGGGTACATCACAGCCGGGTCTAGCGCGATGTTGACCAAGGCCGGCGCGTTGGCCGCGAAGGCACGGTCGAGCGCCGGGCGAATCTGGGCGGGGTCGGTCACGAACTCGCCATAGCCGCCCAACGCCGTGACTACCTTGTCGTATCGGCATTCGGGCTGAAGGTCGGCCGCTATGTCGTAGCCGTACAGCGCCCGCATCGGGTGTTTCTCAAGCCCCCAGATACCGTTGTTGCCACAGACCGCGACGACGGGCAGATTGTGGCGAACGAGCGTGTCGAAGTCCATGGCGCTGAAACCGAACGCGCCGTCACCAAGCAAAGCCACAACCTGTGCCTCGGGATGAGCAATCCTCGCCGCTATGGCGTAGCCAAGACCCGTGCCGAGACATCCGTATGGTCCGGGATCGAGCCAGCGACCGGGCTGGTATGAATCGACGAACTTGCCGGCGAAACTCACGAAATCTCCGCCGTCACAGATTACGACGGCGTCGCGGTCGAGCATTGGCAGCAGCTCACCGTAAACGCGACCCGGATGGATCGGCGTTGCATCACTTTCGAGATACTGCTTCTCGTCGGCGCGCTTGGACGCCTCCACGGCGCCGAGCTTTTCGAGCCAGACGCTCCTGTCCGGACGTCGCGATAGCAACTCGGCGAGCGCGGTGAAAGTGCGTGCGAGATCGCCAACCGACGACCCGGCGAGATCGACATGCGTGGCGACACCGCCGGGGGAATCGACGAGATGCACAACATCTGCGTCGCCGAAGTTACCGAATCCGAGCCGAAAGTCGAGGGGTGTGCCCGCCACGATGACGAGGTCGGCCTGCTTGAGACCCGCAGACCGGGCGCGACTGAAAGCAAGAGGGTCGTCGGCCGGCAGTGTCCCGCGACCGAGCCCGTTCATGAAGACCGGAATCTGAGCGTCTTCGACAAAGGCGCCCATGGCATCTTCGGCGCGTCCGAAATAGACATCTGTGCCGGCGACCAGCACCGGGCGCTCGGCGGCGTCGACCAAGGCCGCTATCGCCACAAGTGCGTCGGGATCGGGGTCGAATTCCACGATGGCGGGTGCGGTGCCGACAGCGACCTCGGCGTGGCTAAAGAGCACGTCCATCCCGATGTCGACAAAGACCGGCCCCCGATGCGGACTGAGCGCTGCGGCGACGGCGGCTCCAACCTCGCCGGGTATGGCTTCGATCTGGTTGACGGTCGTGGCCCGTTTCGTGATCGGCGCCATCACCGGTACGTGATCGAATTCTTGTAGGCTGCCGCACCCCCAGCGCGCTTGCGGGGCGCGTCCTCCGATCACTACGAGAGGCGAACCGTTGAAGCGAGCAGTCGTCACGGCCGACACGCTGTTCGTCACGCCCGGACCGGCGGTGAGCACTGCGACTCCCGGCTCACGCGTGAGTTTCGAAAAGCCTTCGGCCGCGAACGTGGCAGTTTGTTCGTGGCGCGTGTCGATGAGAGCAATTTCGTGTTTTACGGCACCGTCATATATCGGGAAGATGTGGCCACCGGACAGCGTGAAGATCGTATCGACGCCGAAGCGTTCCAGAGAGCGCACGCACAACTCGCCGCCTGAGCCCGACGGAGGCTTCTCGGCAGTCACGATTGGCCTTCCGGCTGGGAGGTCCGCTCGCCGGCGCCGGTCGCCGGTAGATCTGCTGAGACCTGGCGCGCTCGGGGGCGGTCTTTTGGAAGCACCTTGTCAAGTGCCAGGATCCCCACACCGAGCCCGATCCCGATGGCGGTCAGGACTGCCATGTTGATGACGGTCCACAGGTAGCCGATGTTGCCGACATTAACCGGATATGGGTACCAGCCGAGCAGAACTCCGCGGATCAGCGTGATCTTCATCACAAGCAATATTAGCGCGCCGATGCGCCGATGGGCGCCTACCGGCGCCGCGGGGTCATGCAACCTCGGCCCGTCTAGCCTGTACGACGTCGATCACTTTGGTTGGCGCGGGCTCGGTCGACGGTTGCTTCAGCGTGGGACCCGGCTGCGGTGGCGTCGTTGGAGCGGGGACCTCGTTGGAATGGAATCATATTCCTCGAGTTCTCCACGCAATGGGTCGATAAGGAGCATCTCTACTAGAGTGCCGAGAGCGTTGGATCGCATGCTCAGAAGGAGACCTCGCGTATGTCCGAGATTTACACAGGCAGAGAAGAACCGCCGTCGAACATCGCTGAGTCACTGACCCGGCTGATTCTCGATCGCGCTGAGAAAACACCGAACCGAGATGCCTTCTCGGAACCGGCCGAGTCAGGCGGCTGGAAGTCATATACCTGGAAACAGATAATCGATGACTCTGCGGTCATCGCAGCAGGCCTCATTGCGCTCGGGGTCGAAAGCGAAGACCGAGTCGGGCTCGCCTCCGACACGAATCTCGACTGGATTCGAGGCACGTATGGAATATCCCTGGCCGGCGCCGCCGTGACGACCGTGTACGCGTCGACCAGCGCGGCAGACACGGCGTTCATCCTGGCCGATTCCGGTTCGAGGGTGCTGTTCGCTCAAGACGCCGACCAGCTCGCGAAGGTCACAGAATTCCGCGGCGACCTACCTAACCTCCAAAAGGTCATCCTCTTCGACGGCGACGGCGACGGCGAC
>SDBV01001365.1_pt1 | contig 36709 bp, 51 predicted proteins | sample 2277081 | NCBI WGS metagenome assembly SDBV01 (sample SAMN10402039, study PRJNA504765) | marine sediment metagenome | isolation source: marine sediment core GS10_PC15, 223 cmbsf | place: Arctic Ocean: Southern Knipovich Ridge | collected 2010 | reverse complement strand
CAAAAAGAGTTAGAGGGGAATCCTGGTCACCGCCCGTTGCCAGAAAACGAGTGGAAACCGCCCCAAACCGCACCCAAGAGGCCGCGAGGGATGGGCACGAAGGCCAAACAGACATGGGATGAGCTCGTGGAGATGCTCGGCGTCGTCGTCACGGCGGCCGACGGAATCGGGCTCGAGATGATTTGCCGCACCTATGAAGAATGGCGCGACGAAAAAGAAGAGGCGCGGGCCGATCGCGCTTTCAAGCGGTTGAGGTCGATGCTGCTCGAGTACGGATTGACACCGGCATCCAGAACCAAGGTGCAGTCGGCGCCGCCGGCGGCGAAGAAAGGCTCACTGAAGGCGTTCCTAAATGGCGACACCGGCGACCAACCTAATTGAACCGTCGCCCGCGGAGCTGTGGGCCGATGATGTACTCAGCGGGAAGATTGTCGTCGGTTGTCTTACGCGCCTCGCCGTCGAGCGCGACGCGCACGACCTCGAGCATGGGCACGAGCGTGGTCTGTACTTCGACCGAGACGCGGCGAAGTTTGCTGTGGACTGGTACGGGTTCTGCCGTCATTACGAGGGCGAGCTGGCCGGTGAGATCCTTGTCCTTGAGCCGTGGCAGCAGTGGATCACATGGGTCTCGTATGGGTGGAAGCGCACTGTTGGCGGGTATCGGCGGTTCCGTGAGCGGTTAATCGAGGTCGGGCGCGGCAATGGCAAGAGCACATGGATGTCCGGCGATGGGAACTTTCACTTCATCGCCGAGCAAGAACCCGGCGCCCAGGTCTACGCCGCCGCCACCAAGAGAGAGCAGGCCGCTATCGTTTGGGGCTGTGCTGCGCGGATGGTTGAGCAGTCGCCTGAATTGTCTGCCATTGTGAAGGTTCATGATTCGGTGAACCACCGGAATATGTCGATCGCAGACACGAATGCGCGGTTCCTTCCGCTGAGTGCCGATTCGCGAAGGATGGACGGCCTCAACCCCAACGCCATTATCATCGACGAGTTTCACGAGCACGCCAACCGGAAGCTATATGACAAGCTGAAAACGGCAATGGGCAAGCGTCGGCAGCCGATGCTCACTCTGATCACCACGGCCGGCGAGGATGCTGGCGAGACCGTCTATGAGGAGATCCACGAATATGGGATCAACGTGCTCGAGGGATTTCGAAACGGCGAATTCGTCGATGATCGATTCTTTTCGTTCATCGCGTGTATTGACGAAGAGGATGACCCGTTTGACGAGGCGTGCTGGCCGAAGGCCAATCCGAACCTTGACGTTTCTGTGAGTATCGACCACTTGCGGGAGATGGCGGAGCGGGCGAAAAAAATGCCGTCTGAGCTCCCGACGTTCTTGCGGATGCACTGCAATCGGCGCGCGACATCCGAGGTACGAGCAATCAGTATCCCCGATTGGGATGCGTGTAAGGCAGACATCGACTGGGAGGAATTCCGCGGCGAGTCGTGCATCGGCGCGGTTGATCTCTCGAGTACCACGGACCTCACAGCGTTGACGCTGTATTTCTTCCGTGACGGATTCCATTACTACAGATTCTTCGCGTGGTTGCCCGAGGATCAAGTCAAAGACGCCTGCCGGCGCGATAAGGTGCCTTATGACGTGTGGATTAAACAGGGGTGGCTTGAAACGACGCCCGGGGATCAGATCGACGATCTCATCATTGCTCGGAAGGTGATGGAGTGTTCCGAGATGTATGACGTGCGCGAATGGACTCACGACCCGTGGCACGCCGTCCAGCTCGCCAACACGCTCGATCGCGAGGCCGGAATCGGGATGGTGAAGTTTCTCCAGGACCTCAAGAGCTTCGGTGAGCCGACGATGTTGTTTCTCGATGAGCTTGCGGTTCACAGGATGCGGCATGACGGCAATCCCGTTGCGAGATGGTGTGCCGGAAACGTCGTCACGAAAGAGGACGGCAACGGCAACAAGCGTCCCCATAAGAAAGCGTCGAAAAAGCGAATTGACCCGATTACCGCCGCGGTGATGGCGCGGGGCAGGGCAATCATTGTTAAGCCTCCGCCGGACATGACGGTCTACGCCGGATAAATGCTCAAAGAACACGGATTAACCGCCCTCTACGCGGTGGGCCTGGGAGGGGTCTGCGCCGGCGTGTGGGGGGAGTACGGCTGGGCGTGGGCGGCGATTGCGGGCGGATCCATTGTGTTGCTCACGATGCTGACTGTCCTACGAAAGAAAGGCTAGAGATGGGGATTATCGAGCACATGCTTTCGGAGCGGCGGTCGGCTGATCCGAAGTGGAATGATCTCTGGTCGGGCACCCTGAATCCAATGATTTCGGCGGTGACTGCCATGAGCAGCGCCGGCGTGAATGTCACTAACGATTCCGCGATGCGGTCTTCTGCGGTGATGGCCTGTATTCGTTTATTGGCGGGTAGCATCGCCTCGCTTCCGATTCATCTCTATCGCCGACTTCCCGGTGGTGGAAAAGAGCGCGCTGTCGATCATTGGGCGTACGACCTTGTACATCGTGCGCCTCATCCGCTGATGTCGGCATACCAGTGGAAAGAGACGCTCGTCTATCACATGGAGCTGACCGGCAATCACTATTCTCAGCAGGTCACAATGAACAGCGGGGAGACCTCAGAGCTTGTGCCGTGGGACCCCGACCAAACGCGCGTAGAACAATCCAGCAGGGGCGGTGTTCTTCGGTACGAACTCACAAAACCCGACGGCACCAAGTTGGTTAAGACCTCGCCGGACATGCTACACGTTCCGGGCATGGCGTGGAACGGCCTCAAGGGGCTGTCGCCGATTGCTTACGCGCGGGAGATTATTGGACTCGGGCAGGCGGCCGAGCAGTTCGGCGCGCGGCTGTTTGGTAGTGGCACCAATCCCGGGCACATCTTCACTCTTCCCGAGGGTATACGGCATAAGGACAAAGAGGCAGCAAATAAGTTTTCCGAGGATCTCCTCGCCGCCCACGCCGGCCTCGGGAAGTCGCATACCGGAATGGTCGTTCCGGCGGGGATGGATTTCAAGCCGGCAGGCATTCCGCCAGACGACGCGCAATTCCTCGAAACCCGGAAATTCCAGGTCGAGGAAATTTGCAGAATCTACGGCATTCCGTTGCACATGGTCCAGTCAGAAACGAAATCTACATCGTGGGGCACCGGCGTCGAGTCGATGTCGCGTGGGTTCGTAATGTTCACGCTACGCCCGCGGCTCTGCCGCATCGAGCAAGCCCTCAACCGCTCGTTGCTGTCCGATACCGAGCAGCGCGAGTATTTCTTCGAGTTCTTGGTTGACGCCCTCCTCCGTGGCGACCAGGAGGGCCGCGCTGAGTTCTACCGGGCCCTGACCGAAGTTAAGGCGATAGTGCCGAATGAGATCCGCGAAAGAGAGAACATGAACCCGGTCGAATGGGGTGACGAGCCGGTTACTATCGCGAACATCCACGGGTCTCAGGGCGCATCGACAGATGAGAGTGGACAAGACGGCGGACAAAAAACAGAAGAGAAGTCCGCATGTAATTGCAACCACTGTGCAGCAGTGGCCACCGGTGGTGAAGCGGCGGCACGTCTCCTGCCCCCGCCACACGATCACTGTGTCCGTGCCGAGCCTGACCCCGAGCTCGACAGCCCGCGAATGTCGATACAGCGGTCATACCGCCGCGTGATCCGTGACGCGATGGGGCGCGTGATCCGGCGCGAGCGCCAAGACATCATGGCGGAGATACCGAAACAGATGCGGAAGAAACTCCGCAGGGGTGAGACCCGCGGCGTCGGATCGCTCAAAGATTTCATTGCCGAGTTCTACACCGCGCACGAGGAGTTTACCCGTGAGGCGATTACGCCCGCATTCACCGCACTCGCTGAGGCGATTGGTGCTGAGGCCATGCGGGAACTTGGGCAGGCGTGGGAGTGGAGTGACGAGCTCGAGGAGTGGCTTGAGGTGTACATCAACGCCTTCGCCAACCGGCATTCGAATCAGTCCCGCGGGCAGTTGCTCATCATGCTTGAGGAACTTGAGGCCGAAGGCACCACCACCCCCGATGAGGTAGCAGAGGCATTCGGTGAGAGGTTTGAGAACTGGGAGTTTGGCCTTGATGGTGGGCTTACCCGCGACGACAAGATCGGAGCTCGTGAGTCGGTGCGGCTCGGCAACGGGTTTGCCGCTGAGGCGTTCTTTGCCGCTGGCGTGTTGACACTTGTGTGGCGTGCCACGGGTGAGGAGACCTGCCCTTATTGCATGTCTCTTAATGGCCGCAGCGTCGGACCCGGCGATGCGTTTCTATCGGCGGGACAGCTATTTCAACCAGGCGGCGCAGACGTGCCACTGAAACCGCTGTCGATGGTGAAACATCCGCCAGCGCATTCAGGCTGCGATTGCCAGATCGTGCCAGGATAAAAATAGCACCACAAGGGAGGATGAGATGGAACCAACTGGAACTGAACCGGGACGGGCAAGAATTCGCGTGAGTCTTAATCTATTCGAAAAGATTCTAAAGGGAAACTTTGATGCGTCCGTTATGAGCGATGCCCCGTCAGATTTAAGGGTCATCAGCGTTGCCCATGATCCCCAAATGCCACAAACAGCCGTGCTAACAGTTTCGAGCACAAAATATCGGGACAGTTCTCGATTCACGGCATCTGGTGCCCGTCCGCTTCCTCCGTTCGTTGAAGTCGAGTTCTCAAAGGAGTAAACCAATGTCACAACCCAAAGACGACACCCGGCTAGAGCGCCGGTCGATGCAGGTGCGCGAGCTTCGCGTCAAGAGCGAGGACGGTGACGCCGACCGCATTGAAGGATACGCAGCGGTTTTCAACGAGGAAACCGTAATCGGCGAGTGGTTCCGCGAGGTTATTCGGCCGGGCGCGTTCGCTCGTGCGATCAAAGAGAAACAAGACGTGAGGGCGCTATTCAACCACAGCGCCGACCACGTTCTTGGTCGGACGAAATCAGGGACGCTTGAGCTCGAGGAAAACAAAAAGGGTCTCTGGATCGAGATAGATCCACCGGACACGCAGGCGGCCAGAGATGTTCTTGAGTTGATCAGCCGCGGTGACGTGTCGGAGATGTCGTTTGCGTTCACGGTCCACGGGCCCGATGGCGACAAGTGGGACGAAACCGAGATCAAGGACGGCAAGCTGCCGCTTCGAGAAATCAGGGACGTGGATCTGCACGACGTTTCCCCGGTCACGTATCCGGCCTACGAAGGAACCGAAGTCGGGCTCCGATCGGCGGAGTCCATTTACCAGGATCACATCCAATCGCTCGAAGGGCAGGTGCCCGAGGGTGATGGCGAGTCCGAACCGGAGCGGCAGGTGCCTTCCGATCCCGATTTCGTCGTGGAAGAGATCCTAAACCTCTAACCAGATAGGAGAATCCAATGACCCTAGAACAGCTTCGTAAGAAGCGCGGGGAAATTGCGGCTCGAATGAAAGAGCTCGTGCGCGAGGGTATCACCGATGAGACCCGCGAGGAGTTCGACAAGCTCGAGGCCGAATCGAAGACCGTGGTTGGTGACATTCACCGGCTGGAGGGTCTTGAGGCCGAAGAGCGCGAGCTGGCAATGCCCGCACCGACCAACGACCCCAAACCCCGCATCGAGATCGGTGACGGTCCCGAGGATCGCGGGTTCGAGTCCCTCGGGGATAACATTCGTGCAATTCTGCACGCAAGCGCACCGGGCGGTCAGGTGGACCCGCGACTCATGCCGGCCGTCGGCGACCCCAACGCCTATCAGCTCGGCAGTAACAAGCGTGCCACTGGCATGGGCGAGGGAACCGGCGCCTATGGCGGGTTCCTCCTTCAGACCGAGCACGCCAACGACCTGCTCGAGCCCATGTTCCAGACCGGCGTCCTGCTTCCGAGAGTGAAGCAGTACACCATTACCAATCCGGCCGCGAGCGAAGTGACGTTCAACGTGCTCGACGAGACCGATCGTGGTCGAGGCACTCGCCTCGGCGGACTGCGTCTGTATACCCGCGCCGAGGCGGAATCTGTTACCAAATCGAAGACGAAGTTCCGCAAGTGGACCATTCGTCCGCAGTCAGTGATGGGCGTGTGTTACTTCACTGCTGAGCAGCTTCAGGACACACCGGGCATCGTGCAACTTGTTCAGGACTACTTCCAGAACGAGGCCGGGTACGAAATCGACGAGTTCATTCTGAATGGCGACGGCGCATCCGAGCCGCTCGGCATCACCAACCACAGCGGCGTACTCATCTCGGTAAGCGGAGAAACCGGCCAAGAGGCCAATAGCGTCGTGACCGAGAACTTCACAAAGATGTACGCCCGGATGCCTGCGCGTAATCGCGCGAATGCAATCTGGACGGCGCCGGCGGACGCTCTGCCCCAGCTCATGACTCTGAGTCTTGACATGGGCGTGGCTGCCGTGCCGCTGTGGATTCCGGGCAACTCACTCACGAATGCTCCCAATAACACCATTCTCGGCAAGCCGATTGTGGAGCTCGAGCAGTCCCCGACCATCGGCGATGCGAACGACATCATGCTCATCGACCCGTCGCAGTACCTCTTCGTTCGCAAGGGCGGAGCCCAGGTTGACTTGTCGATCCACGTCGAGTTCTTGGCGGGCGAAGTCATCTTGCGGCTCATGTTCCGCATCGGTGGCGGATCGTGGTGGAAGTCCCCAATCACGCCGGCTAATGACGGCGACACAATCGGGCCGTTCATCGGCCTGGCGTCACGGTAGGGGAGGTGACATCATGCAAGGCCATATAGCTGAAAACCTGAAAATCTCTGTGCTCAGTGTGGGTGCGTCGGATTCTGTTGACTGCGATGTCGTAGACACCAGCAAATTCAACCACGGCGCATTCGTCATCATCTGTAAGGGTGCTAATGACACCGATCTCACTCTGACTCTGTACGAGTCGGACGATGTCGGCAAGTCGAACACCGCGGCGGTGACTACCGCGTGCCCGTTGTACGAGGACGTGTGGGGCACTACGAGCGACGTGGTAGCTGCTGTTACTGCGGCGTATGCGACGGTTATCGATCCGGCGACCGAGGGGAGCTACCTCGGAATCATGGAGATTGACCCCTCGATTCTTTCGCAGGGGTATCCGTGTGTCTACCTCGATGACTCTAGCGGCCACGGCAGCAACACGACCGTGATCCTTTGGATCGGTGATCCGAAGGTCAAGGGTCAGACTCTCGAGAGCGCAGTGGCGTAAACATCAACCCCGGTGGGGCGTCTTCGGGCGCCCTGCCTTTTTTCGACCAGTCGGGCGGGCGGCACAGCGCCGACGCGCGCCGGTTAATTGTGACGGATTGGAGAAATTATGGTTCTGAATTCAAGATGGCTGAAGACCGCATCTAACGGGAAGCGACTTCAATTCCACGACGGCGCCTATGACGACATCGGTCCCGCCGGCATCGACTACAGCACGATCAACTCAACGGCGTTGCTACATGGCGCGGGCACGGAGTCGTACCGGGTCACGACCTCGACGGCAGACTCGAAGTTCCTCTCGTACTACTGTAAGACCTCTGCCGCGACGGGAGATACGCGAACCTGCTACTTCGACCTTGAGCTGGCCGGCGCAGGTGCGGCGATGGGCGATGCTGTGCGATCGAGGATTAGTGTCTCGGGAACTGGTATCGGTTACGCCACTGGCCTGCACTCAACCTGTCAGATTCAGGCCGGCGGCACCGCCACCGGGGAAAGCTCTGGTTTGCGCGCGACCTTCGAAGCGGCGTCGGCAACCCGCACGCTCAGCGGCTCGGTCGAGGCACTTCACCTCGCGTCATACGTTGGCGCGAACAACACGATGCCAACGAAAAACGCGTTCATCAAATGCAGCAATGATGGCGCAGTGGACTTCGATAATTTCCTTGTGCTTCCTGCGGCTGCGGTCAACGGCACCATCTTCGCCGCGCATGATACGCAGACAATGACGCATTCGATTCGAATCATTGATTCGGCGGGCACGGCGTACTACGCGATGGTCTGCGACGCCGACACCAACCGAAGCTAACCAGACAGGGAGGACTCGTGGACATCGACAAACTGAAAGAAATATTCAAGAACCTCGAGGAGCAGGAACACGGGACGATCTTCGAGGCGGCGCACTCTCTCGGCGAGATCGTCGGGCGCAAAGCACAGACCGCCGACCTCATCCGCAAGCTTGAGGAAGACCGCGTGGTGGTGGAGATCGCCGGCAAGCCGGTAGAGACCGCCGCAAGGAAACCGAATTCCGAGAAGAGGTAACGATGCAACTCACGCTCGTGACCGCTCCGACCACGGACGCTGTGACACTGTCCGAGGTGCGCCAATGGTTGAACTTCACCGCCGGCGTTACCGAGGATAACGATGTGCTCGGGGTGCTGATCGATGAAATCTACAGCTACATCGAGAGACAGACGAATCGTAAGTTTCTCACGCAAACGTGGAAGGTCACGCTCGATGCAGATGAGGTCAGCGACGAAATCCGCTTGCCGCTGGTGCCGGTGGTGTCGATGGCCGCAGAGAATGGCATTGTGACTACTGATGACGACGGCAACGATACGACAGTTGCATCGTCAAACTATCGACTTCGCGCGGGTGAAAATCCGCGCATTGTCCTAACCCGGAATGGATTGTGGCCGTCTGACGCTCGCAATCACGACTCAATGGCGATTACCGTGGTGTGCGGGTGGAACGGAGATGTGATCCCGCATTCTGGATGGGTGCCAACGAGTACAACCTCATCGACTCTCAATGATCTTGAGGCTTCACTTTCAGACGACTTCAGCGGCACCGTTCGCACTACATACGAGATCAAGATCACGACTGCGGACACCACCGACAAGTACGACTGGCGCAAGGTTACGACGGCGGCAAGTGGGACGAAAACCTATGGCGCATGGACAGCCGCCGTAACGATCACCGGCTCAGCAAAGGCCCTCGACGGCAATGTGCAAATCGGGTTTGGTGCGACCACGGGTCATACGCTTAATGATGCCTGGACGGTGCAGCTTTACGAGGCACCGCCGCCAAACGCGAAGGACATTAAATTGCTCTTCAAAGGCATAATCTTGCACTTTTACGCAACCAAAGGGCGCGGGGTTAGCGAGACGGTGAGTGGTCAGCTCGTCAGCACGCCGCGCGTTTTTCAGTACATGATCGATTCTCTACGGGTGGTGCCCTGGTGACAACCGGCGTTCATGTCGAGATGGATGGCGTGATGAAAAACCTCACCGAAGCGCAGGATCTCATCACGGGCAAGGACCGCGAAATCATGCGGTACGGCCGATCGCTTATGAAGAAGTCAACCAAGCGGGCATTCTCACAGAAGGCAGACCCGGGTACGGGCAAGCCGTGGGCACCCCGCAAGGAATCATATCCCTGGCCGCTGCTGCGAAATACATCGGGACTCTGGCGTAGTCTGCGGTGGGGTTACGGTATCAAAACCAAGAACCGAAGGCTGAAGTTCTTCGGAAAGATCGCAGGTGAGCAGGATTCCATCATCAGGGCAGGGGCTACCCATTTTGGGCGTAAGACATCGCGCACCGCCGCCGGTGGCAGGCGGCAACACATCACGGCGGCGACCGGCGTCACTCCTGCGCGTCCGCTCTTCGGGTTCGGGAGTAGTCAGCGGAAACGCATCAAGCGGTTTGCCGAGAAGCGAATTGCCGAGGTTTTCCGCTAATGGGCTACCACGCAGACGTGTACAAGGGTCTCGCCGACCTCGTCATTACAGCACTGCCCTCGGATATGCCAACGCTCAACGTGCTCACGACGGATGAGGTCGACTTTGACCGACATGCACGCAGCGTGCTCATCCTGCGTGAATCCATCAGCTACGAACCACACCCGGAAATCAACCCGCGAACGGCAGTAGAAGATCAGGCCGAAACGTGGGAGTGGACTCTGTACGTGACAGGCGGGGGCGGCACATCGCAGTCCTCTGACGGCGGCGCGGAGATTGACCTCTACCTGGAGATGATCAAGACCGCGCTCAACGCACAACGACCAACGAGTGACTGTGGACCGATGCACCTCACGAGCGAGGACTTCGAGGGGCGCGACGGGACGAAGGTCACATACACCCAACGGTGGACCCACCGAAGACGGACGTAAACATGGCACAAAAGAAGATTTTGTACACCGGCACCGCGGCCGGGCAGTCGAGCTGTATTCGCATTGGCGGACAGCGGTTTGTTCGCGGTGAATCTTACAACGTGGACGACGCACTTGCCAAGCGGCTACTTGCTCGCGGTGGGTTCAGCGTCGTGAAACCAGCGGCGAAGAAAGCGCCGTTGAAGAAAGTCATAGAGGAGATTGAATCATGACTCAGGCGAAGGGCGCAGCCGTACAACTCATGTTAGTCGAGGAGGCCGCTTACGGCACGACGCCGGCAACGCCGGCCGGGTACGTGATTCCAGTATCCGGCATCGGTGGAGACTGGTTCTCGCGGAACCTCATCGACAACCCCACGCTCCGTGATAATAGAAACCCCTCCGCACCCGTGCGCGGGAACACCAGTGTGTCGGGATCGTTCACCGTTCCACTGGGGCTTGAGTACATCGGGTGGATTCTCAAGCACGCGATCGGCGACCCGTCGACGAGTGGCACCGCCGCTCCATACACCCACATTTCGAAGTGCGGGTTCAATGAGGCGGCGGCTGGCGAAATGGAGATCGGACTCACTACCGAGATCGGGTTCACGGACATCAACCAATTTCACAGCTATACCGGCTGTCGGCTGAACGGGTTCACCATCAACGGATCATCCGAGGGCGTCTGCACGCTCGATGTTCAGGTCATAGGGCAGGACTACACGCAAAACACGTCAAGCCTCGACGCTACGCCGACGAGCTACACCGACACCACCATCGACCACTTCCTGCTGACGATGGAGGAGGGCGGCAGTTCGATCGCGAATCTCAAGGAATGCTCGCTGACGTTTTCGAACAACCTCGACACATCGCAGTATGTGATCGGATCTGCTGGTCAAATTGGTACGCTGCCATCCGGCATCGCCTCATGCACCGGGTCGATCACGGCGCTGTTTGAAAATGACGTGTTGCTGACGAAGGCCGAGAATCACACCGAGTCCGATCTCGACCTCATCTGGACAGACGGCTCGCATTCGCTGACCTTACAGGTTCCCGAGCTTGTCTTCGCGCCGGCGTCACCGACCGTGAGCGGGCCCGACGGGATTGTGGCGACGTTGAATTTTCAGGCTTTCTACACCGACCATGCGGACGCTACTATTTTGATGGCCACCCTAATCAACACTACTTCGGACTATTGATCACACTGAGATGAACAGGCTGCCGAAAGAGGGAACCGTACGGGGGGCGGTGACCGAGTTTGTGCTTGATCACCGCGAGCGTCTTGCCGGTCCCGTAGTGGAGGTTGGCTCGCGCCGCCGCCCCGCGTGGTGGTGGGCTGACTTGCGGGCGCACCTCGAGTTCGCCGACGTGGAATGGGTCGGTGTTGATTTTCAGTCGGGGCCGTTTGTCGATGTCGTATTTGACATGACGGCGGATCTCGCTGATTGGCCGAATGCGGTCGGATGTGAAGTGGGGCCGTGGAATAGGTTTGGCTCGTGCGTGTGTGCCGAGGTTCTCGAGCACGTCGACTATCCACCGAAGATGCTTGCAAACATTCGGCGGATTCTGAAACCTGGCGCCTGGTTGATCGTGACAACTCCGTTTGCATTTCCCGTACACGCATTTCCTGATGACTACTGGAGATTTACGCCGAGCGGTCTTCGGCTGTTGCTCAAGGATGCTGGATTCGTCCAGATTGAGACTTTTGAGCGTGCGGTCAAAGAGGTAACGCTTTATGACCATGACGATGTACCGGCGCAGCGGACATTACCACAGCACGTTTGCGCGATTGCCAGGAAGCGGCCCCTGTGAATAAGTTGACGCTGATCACATGCACGGGCGGGCGCCCCGAGGCATTCGCCTTGTGTGAGAAGTGGATGGGGCGTCAGACGATCAGACCGCACGAGTGGATTGTGGTGGACGATTGCGAGCCGAAAACAGTTACGACGATGGGGCAGACGCGGGTAGAACCCCGCCCTGTCTGGTCGGGCGAGGTAACACTTGGCAGGAACCTCATAGCGGGACTAGGGCGCGTCACGGGTGACGCCGTGGTCTTTGTGGAAGATGATGACTGGTATGCCCCGACGTATCTTGAGGTGATGTCTCGACTTCTCGACGTGGCACCACTGGCCGGCGAGGGATTGACGCGATACTACAACGTCAAGATGCGGCACCACACAATGTGCAACAACGCGGCCCACGCATCCCTCGCGGGGACCGCTTGCCGCTCTTGGTGTATTCCGAAGATCATTGAAATCACCAAGGAACTCGGCCCGAAGGTGTGTTGTGATCTCTCGATTTGGCGAGTGTTTGAGCATTCGATTTTGTCGCTGAATTCAAACCTATACGTCGGCATGAAGGGACTCCCCGGCCGACCCGGAATTGCGGGCGGGCACACTGACGACCTTTGTTCTAATCCCGATCCAGACATGGCGGTTCTCCGCGAATGGATCGGCGACGACGCGAGGCATTATGAGCGTTTTTCCTGCTGAAGTCGTGTTTCTCGGTGACGCACCGGGGCAACCCGAGGTGACGACAATTGGCGGACGCACGTACCGGCGTGGTGAGTTCTACGAGGACGTGCCGGTGGAGCACTTTTCAAAGGGTGGGTTTCATCTCACCGGGGAGCTCGACGGCTTGGTGGTGGTTCATAAGACACCGGAACGTCGAGGAATCGTCCTCGGGAGTGCGCCGTGCTTGTGGGAAGACACGATAGCGGCCCCTTTATCAAACAACGGTGAATGGGAGCACATTGCCGTTAATGGTGCTGGCGTTTTCTGCGGCAGCCCGCTTCATGTCTGGGCCAGCATCCACGGCCCGAAACTCGTTGACTGGATCGAGAAACGCCGCGCCCTCGGCCGCTGTGACATGGACTTCAAGGCATACGGCAATTTCGCCGACAACCAGGAGAGCGGCGACGTGATCCGGTGGAACCGTCCGAACGGCGACGGATCTTCCGGGCTGTTCGCCGTGCTGATTGCATTGGAGCTCGGCTTCGACAAGCTGATCCTCTGCGGGATGCCGATGGATGGCGAGGAACGAATCACCAGCGACGGCGGCGTCGAGCCCGGGCTGACGCCATACCACCACTACCGCAAGGGCTGGATTCTGCGGCAGGGGATTCTCAGCAAACACGTCCGCTCGATGTCCGGGTGGACTCGCGAGACATTCGGTGAGCCGACTGCCGAGTGGTTGAACTCTTAACAACGAAACCTGGGAGGCATCATGGCGGGTGAATCGGAATTCAGGCTGATCTACAAGAAACGCGACCCTCACGAGGACGGGTCCGCGTTCATATTGCACGACTGCGACTTCATGGAGGTCTCCTACAACGGCGAGTCAATAACGTGCGTCAAGCGGGGAAAGTTTGAGTTTGACGCTGATGGTACTCCGCTTCTCACCCTCGAACTTATGGTGACTGACATCGAGATCGACGGTCCCGCAAACATCAGGATCGCAACCGTAATCGAATAACCAACACAACCAGGGAGGTCAAAATGAAACGCTCGATCAACATCGAGATTGGGGAGGGTCTGTTCGCGAACGAGCCCGTCCCGGTCGAAATCGAATTCGCGGATCACACCGCGACATTCTTCATGACGGCGCTGACGCAGTCGGTGGTAGCAGACCTTGAAAAAGAAGGCGTCAAGTTCGACACGGAATCCGTCGACAAGGCACTCGCATCGTCGCGGAAACTCTTCGCCAAGATCGTTCACGGGTGGGAGGACTTCAAAGCGGCCGGTGTCGAGATTCCGTACACCGACGAGAATCGTGATCGAGTGGCCGAGGTGCCGGAGGTTGCCGCCGAGTTGATCCAGATCGCGGTGCAACTCGCGTCATACCGGCAGGAGCAAGAAGAGGGAAACTGAAGGAACTCGTCCGCTGGTACTTCGGTACTGGGGGCGAGTCTTTTTCGTATTGGAGAGAAGTTGCGGAGATCAGAAACTCCACTGCTGAAGAGCGAATGGCGGTACACGGATACGTCCCGCCTAAGCCGCTACCGAGCAACCAGCGGGGGTGGTCTGCCTTCGTTCGGGTATGCCACATCCGACATGCCCCGATGGGACAACCGTGGATGCCGAACTGGTCTGACGTCGAGGTTGTACTCACGCTCTACGGACTGTGGGATGTCGATGTCCACGGACGATTATCAGTGTGTTTCTCGGAGTTGATGACGATGGAAGCTGAAACACGGAAGGCTGATCATGGCTGAGAAAATTGTTGTCTCTTGGGAGATGGATAACAAACAGGCAATCAAAGCCATGCGTTCCATGCGGGGTGAGATGGAGGGTGTGCCCAAGTCTACCGACAAGGCCAGCAAGGGTGTAACTAAACTACAGTCGTCGCTCAGGAAACTCGGCACTGTCATCTCTGGTGTTGCCATTCTCGGTGGTATGCGTAGCGTTATCCGAACCTTCGCAGAATTCGAAACGGCGACCGTCAACGTCCAGAACATCACCGGCATGGCGACCCGCGAGATGGCGGCGTTGGCACGTGAGATTAAGGCACTCCCCCCCAGCCTCGGCACCGCAACGGAGTTGATGCGTGGGCTCTACCAGGCGATCAGCGCGGGCGTGCCGCGGGAGAACGCCGTCGCGTTCCTTGCCGAGAATGCCAAAGCCGCCAAGGGCAATCTCGCCGACCTCACGATTACCGTTAGTGCGTCCACCTCCGTACTTGCCGCCTACGGTCTTCAGACATCCGAAACTACGGCCGTCCTTGACGCGATGACGAAGACGGTTGATCTTGGGAAACTCACGTTTGCGGATATGGCTAGCAATATCGGAAAGGGCATCAGTATTGCAGCCGCGGCCGGCGTTACTTATCAGGAGCTCATGGCGACGATGGCGGCGTTGACCCTGAGTGGTTTATCAGTCGAAGAGGCCATGACGGGCATTCGCAACATTCTCGCTATAACGATGAAGATGGACCCCGGCGAGGGAATGAGAAAGTTCGGCGTCGAGATGAGCACGGCGGCTATCAAGGCGCAGGGGTTTGCTGGATACATGGGCACTGTTGCCGAGGCGGTCGAAGGCAACGACGAGGCGATAGTGGCGATGTTCGGGAACCTGCGAGCGATGGGCGCCGCGATGGCCCTGGCTTCGGAGACGGGCGGAGAACGGTTCCGCGACATTCTTGATCAGATCAATGACAGCACGGGCAAGGTCGAGGAAAACTTCGCCCGCATGGCTAACACGTTCAACGCCAAGGCCGCAGAGATGGGGGCTCAGATGGAGCTCCTGAAAATCAAAATAGCAGAGGACGTGATGCCCGCGCTTGTCAAGGCGATGAGCCCGGTCATTGACCTGCTCGCCAAGATGGTTTACCTGATTTCGTTTGAATGGGCGCACAGCATTGATGGATGGGTTGACAAGCTCGAGGTTTGGAAGGTTGGTGAGCTAGAACTTGCGCGGGCACTGAAGGAGTCTTATGGCACCGTCCACGAGGGCTTGACTCAACTGAACACGGATCGGTTCCGAAGTCTGGAACTGTACGCCATCGTACTCAAATGGAAGTACGAGAATAATACATTGACCGCAGAAGAGGGCGCCCTGCTGCTGCGGATGATGAAGGCCAGAAATAAAGCTGTCAAGGCACTCAAGGCAGAGGGAAAAGCAACCGAGAAGACTGTAGCCGAAATAAAGAAGATGCCCCCGGCTATTGCGAATGTCATAGAGGCAGTCGAGGACTGGACGGCTGCTGGAAATACAAACTCAGAAACACTTCTCAAGGCGGGCGACAACTTTCATTCCTTCACCCAAACTTACCTAACCCGTGGTCGCGCATTCGGCAACATCACCCGCACGATGGCCGACGAGATGCGCGAAGTCACCACGGTCATGTACGGCCTCGGACCAGCCGCCCTCGAGTCCTCCGGCATAATGCAATCTACATTCTCCGATCTCCTCGGGCGCGGGTTCATTGGCGAGCTGGAGACTTTCGCGGATCTATGGGACGCGATCTGGCAGGATCTTGCGAAGTCGATGACGGGGATTCTGAGCGAAGCGTTCGAGGATGCGTTCAGTGAGGGCGGCGGTGGGTTTGGTGCGCTCTTCGGGACCGGAGAGGGATCACTCGCCCAGAGGCTTCGAGGAAATGAGCTAGGAGCCATTATCGGCGGCGCCGGCATGATGTACTCCGGCTACCAGCAGGGAGGCGGTGGAGGAATCGCCCAGGGCGCGCTTGGCGGCATGATGACCGGAGCGTCGATTGGCACAATGATCGCCCCTGGCATTGGTACTGCAATTGGTGCTGCAATCGGCACGGTTGTTGGCGGCGTTATGGGATATCTCGGTGGCCCAAGTACGCCGAGAGCGGCCGGGTCGGTGTCTCTGACTGGCGGTCGTCTGGACACCATCAATCAGAACATGTCCGGGCAAGCGGAATCACTCTGGGTACAGCAGCGCGTGCAAGAGTACCGCGGTTCCATCATGCAGATGAACGACATCCTCCGCCTCTTTGGTGAGGGTGAATTATTCGATCTTATTGCCAGGGCTCCAACGTTTTCTTTCGGTGGTGGGGCGAATCCGCTTGATGAGCTTGCGGCCGTGTTCCATGACAGGTGGCTCCCCGACGCCATGCGCCAGATGTTCCGCGCCGCGATCAACCGCGGGCTGCGCAGCTTCGACGTAGACTCAGACACGCGGGCGCAACTCTGGCAGGAGATCAACGCACTCACGGGTGACGCTCGCATCCAGGGGCTTGAGACATTCATCGGCGCACTCGTCGGCGTGTCGAATCTCTACGACGACATGAACTGGAACGCGATCATGGACGAGTCACGTCAAGACTCGCTCACATCGTTCCTCGGCGGCATGGGCGAAGCACTCAGCGCCGTGCAGGGGCAGATGCTCGGCCTCGATCAGATGACGCTCCTCGAGCGTGCGGGGCAAGCGCAGACCATCGAGCAACTGATGCTTAGTGCGCGCAATGCCGAGATCCAGATGCTCATGCAGATTGACGCCTTGCAGGACTCGATCAATCAGAGCATCGACGCACAGATCGAAGGCATCCGCACAGGCGGCATGGACGACGCGCAACTCCGTGACTACTACGGCGGGATGATCAACTCGCTGATGGAGCAACTCCGTGCTGGCGTCGATTCGCCGGAAGCCATTCAGCAGATTATGGCCGATCTCCAGCGGTACATCGGCTCGTACCAGAGCGCGATCGGCGACAGTCTCTACACCGAGGGGCTGTTCGGCGGCACCACCGCTGATTATCTGGTCGGAATCCTCGAGGAAGCACGCGGGTTGTCGAACGAAGCACTCGAGGGGATGCGCGATCAGATCCGGGAATCGAACGACGCACTGATCGCGGAGCTCGGAAGACTCATCGATGCGTTGACTCATTACGGCGACACGATCGCGACTGCGGACCAGCAGCCGCAACCAGAACTCGTCGGGAACATTGGCATTGACGTGAACGTGTTCGCCGAGGATGGATTCGGCGCGTGGGTGGATACGCGGATTGATCAGTGGTACTGGCGGCAGCAGAATGAGGCGGGACCGAACTGATGGTGCAGTCACTTTCCGCCGCACAGACCGCAGCACTCGCCCGCGAGTCACAGGAGGTCGTGACCGCAGTCAAGATTGACTTGACATCTGATCTCCTCTACTGCACCGGCATTCGGCAAGTGACACTCGATGGCACGGACTACACCCCACGCGGATTGCAGGCCGGCACGGTAAATGTCTCTGGACCGAAGGCGTCCTCGGCAACTGTGACCATCGACGATCTCGACGGGGAGATTGCTGCGGTCTGGTACACGGAGCGGTTCAGCGGGCAGACGGTAACGATCACCGAGGCGATCTGGAGTGCGGGTACGTGGAAGATCGTCCGCACGGTGCCGTGGATCTGTACCACCTGTGACCGGCGATCTGACGGCACGTTCACGATTCACCTCAGCGGCGCGGGCGGGTTGAAACCACGTGCCGGCCTTGAGGTGGCGAGCCGTGCCGATTGGCATCTTGCACCCGAGCCGGGAACATCCGTCCAGGTCGGGTGGACGGCGACGACGGTGGGGTGACATGGCAGACATAGCACACACCGTACCGACGAGCGTGGCGTACCTTGACGGGTCCGAGTTCGGTCTCGTGCGTCCAGGCATTCAAGTGACGCCGTTCATCTCCGGGAAGTTTCTCACCCGCGACTGGCACGGCCACAACGTCATCGAGTACGATCTGACTCCTGCGCTGTTCAATGCCACCACCGACACGCTAGAGGAGTGGAAAGCGTTCTGGCACCACATCGACGGTGGTGCATCGGCCGGATACATCGTTGACCCGATCTCTGGTACGCACCGCGATCTGCTGTGCGGTGGACTTGGGGATGCGTCGAAAACCACGTTCCCGATTCCGGTGCTTGCGCCTACGAGTGTGACGGTGTTCGTGGATGGCGTGCCGCAGGTGAGCGGGTACACGGTGCATTCGGCGGCGAATCTTCTCACCGATGCACAGGCAGAGTGTTCTGACAAATCTCTGTACACCGACGCCAACACGACGAGTGCCGATGAATCGGGTGTATCTCTCGACGGTCTCTCGTGCATCAAGACGACACCGGACGGCGGCGCGAATCCGATAATCACAATATCCACGAGGACGATTGGGCTTTCAGCCGAAAAAGACTACGCGGTGATGGCGAGCATCCTCGCCACCAAAACCAGTGACCAGAACTACCGGCTTGTCGTCATGTGGTATCAGACGGGCGGTGGCGCGTTCATCTCGACCTCTACGGGGAGCAACAATGCGATCCAGGCGAGCGACGGAGGGGTGTCGATCGCAGAGACCCCCACTTCTCCGGCGCTTGCAGCAGAGGCGGTGATAAGAGTTGCACGCAACGACTTCAGCGGCACCGATCCATTCTACGTGGACTGCGTTGCCTTCGGTCCCGGCGACTGCACCCGCTGGCATCTCCCCTCGCAGTGTGTCGGTCTCATCGAACTCGACTCCGCGCTCGCATCCGGCTCCCGTGTCACCTGTACCGCCACGGGCAAGCGCGTCACCCGGGTGCGCTTTGAACCCGGCACTCGCTGGTCGATGCGCTCCCCAGGTCACGCAACCGTGCGCTCGATTCGTGCAACTGAATGGGTGGAGTTCTGATGACAACCTATTGGTGGGAAGGTCTAGGGAGTGACGGCGGTACTCGTCAACCCGGCGGTACGCGTCGTCCGGGTGGTCGGCGCGCTCCTGGAGACCCCGACCCTCCCAGACCGCCCCCCACCCCGCCAACATCAGTGGAGATGGAGCGCACGATCTCTGTCAGCGGAACAGTCTTAGAGAACACGATCCCGATGTGCTACGGGACCGAGACGGTGCGCGGGCTCATCGGCGCGTGGTTCTACAACCCCGGCACCAAGACTCTCGACCTCGGGATTGTGTTTGCATTCGGTGAACAAGACTCGATTGCCTTCGCCACCACGTACATGAATGGTGAGGTGATCACGCTTGTGACTGGCGTGACGAATGAAGCCGTACACGTCGGTGACGGGTCCACCGCACTCTCGGCAATCCTCACGTCGATGCCGGACTGGACCGGCGACGACACCGCGAAGTGGAAGAACTACGCGCACGCGGCTCTCCGTATCGACTGTCGCACCTCACAGCTCCCCGGCTCGTTCGTGTTCACGTCGAAGCTCGGCGGTCGGAAGTGTACGCCCATCGGCGGTGGTGCTGCGGCGGTAAGCTCGAATCCGGCAGTTGTCGCCTACGACATTATGACCTCATCCGATTGGGCGGGGGTCGCTACCGCTCGCATCAACGAGACCTCATGGGGGCTGTTCGAGGACTGGTGCGACGAGGTGATGGGTGACGCGACGAAGCGTTACGAGTGGAACGGCGTGCTCACCGAACGTGATCCCGACCGCGCCCTGGCGATCGTACTCGGGATGGGGCTGGCGACCTCATACGTCGGCGTCGATGGCAAGTTGGCGATATGGGCTGAGATGGCGCCGCCCGCGATCACTGGCGAGTGGTCTGCGTCGGCATCCGAGACGATCACTGAGGATGGTACGTCGGGCAACGCGGTGGCCGAGCTCGACGTGGACGACTACGTGTACGTCGGCACGAACCTCCGGCGCGTGTCCTCGATCACCGACGACGACACCGTGGTGCTCGATTCTGCGGTGACGGTCTCCGGCGTCAGGGTGCGCCCGATCTCGAACGTGTACATCAAGAAACACGACTGGGTGCAGCCGCCCGCCGCGTCAGAGTCGAACCTCCTCCAGACTCCCGACAAGTACCGAGTGAGATTCGAGGACGAGGATTACGCGGGTTCGCACATGGTCACCGTGCAGTACGGTGCCGGCACCGACAAGATTGTCGAGACAACCCTGCCTGGCTGCAGCTCTGCATCTGTCGGCACCCGGCACGGCGAGACCACGCTCAAGGTCGCGCACCTCCAACCATTCTCGTGGGCGGGGCCCGTCGGCAACGACATCGGTACGCTACTCGAGCCTGGTGATGTACTGCTGTTCGACGACGACGTGTTGACTCAGCAAGCGGCGCGGGTGATACCGCCCATCCAGGCTCGAGCGGATGGCGCCTACGTGTTGCAGTTGAGGGAGTTCGATCCATCTGCATACAGCGATGGCACGGCTGTCACGGATACGGTGCCTTCGCTCGGGACCGGGTATGCGTCGGATCAACCACCGGTGGTGACGCAGATCAACACGGTGTACAGCTCGACCGAGTACCCGCTTGTTGGTATGGGGGGCAGCGGGATCTACGACGGGCGCGTGGTGGTTGGTAGCGGCTCCCGGGACTCGGTGATTGATGGGGCCAGCGTCCGTTATCCGAACAACGTGCCCATCTACATGCTCAAGACTGACGGCGGGACTATCGAAGCACTCAAATGTGACACGAGCAACCGCCTGGTGTTCGGCGACGGCAGTGAACCCGTTTTCATCAACTCAAGCGGCGAGATAATCCTGCCGGATGATGGTTACTTCAAGCACGATTTCACGGCTAAGAAGCAGTTCTTTTCTTGGAGCAAAACGAATACTAGATACTACTTGGGCAATACAGACTACAACCTCCACCTTTGGGGTGACACGCTTGAATTTATTGGCCTTGCTGCTAGCGGTTCTGTGGTGCCCTCAACCTCCCACTTTGATGACGGGGAATGGGGACTTTATCACAACACATCCAGCGGCGTGTTCAGTCTTTGCTATCGGTATGGCGGCAACTTGCATCAAGTGAATTTGGCGGTTTTATCATAATGGCAGACGTAAAAATCACCATCAATCTCAGCACAGAATTCGCGCCAATGTTCGAGGCCGAAGCCCGCGGCATGGAACACCACCCGTTTGTAGTTCGCGTGCTTGCCGCCAGGGGCATTGAATCCGTCGGCGACCTCACGCCACGCCAGCAAACCAAGCTCGTGCTCAAGTGCTGGACCATGTTCAAACAGCAACAGTACAAACGACGCGAAGCCGAGATCAACCACGGCGAGACCGCGGCGCAGATCGTGGAAGATGAATTCCCGATCGAGGTGGACTGATGGCAAACGGTAACGGCAACGGGTTCTGGAAGAACATCATCGTACTCATCGTCATCGGCAGCGCCTTCCTCGGTGCGTGGTTCAAGATCGAGGCGACAGTTAACACGAAGGTATCGGAGTCCGAGACTCGCATCGAGAGGCGCCTCGACAAGATGGAACTCAAACTGGACGCGATCATGCTTGCCGGGGGATTGCAGCCCGCCGACTTTAACTGATGCCCCAAAGACTACGCCTCTTCGCACCCCTGCAACACGGGGTCAGGGGAAGCGACGCATGGGGAGACGGTGCCTTCGGCGCATCTCGTGGCAATCGCAAGCACAAGGGCCCTGACTACCTAGCGGCTCCCGGTGAGTGTGTCGGTTCGGTGTGCGATGGAGTTATACGCAGGATCGGGCGATGCTATGTAGACACCGCCGAGTACAAGCTGGTGGAGATCGCTACCGACGGTGCGCTGGCGCGGCTGTTCTACGTGAATCCCGAAGTGCTGCCAGGTGATGAGGTGCGGATTGGCGACACCATCGGGTATGCACAGGACATCAGCAAACGGTATCCCCCAGAGAAACTATCGAAACGCTCTCTGGAGAAATACCTAGTTAAGTGGGGCGCGAGCGGCCTGGACGATCTCACACCGCAGCAACTAGATCAACTCCGGATGAAGAACCACGTCCACTTCGAGGTGCGGCTCACAAAAAACGTCCTTGTTGGGAGGGGGAGATCACCGAATGAGGCTGTGTGGGTGAATCCTCGGTTGTTCATGGGGGGGGATCTAATGTCAGCGAAACCAGGCCACGACACATGGCTCGCGGAGTCACCAGGGTCTGAATGAGGCGACAAATCATCATCCTCACAGCCGTCATCTTGACGGTGGCTGGAGGTGTGCCTGCTGCCGACCTGCGCCGCCCACCGTGCGACTTCGCCTGCCAGATGGGATGGACTGATCCCGCGTTCCGACGCGTGGTGCCGCTGGACCCGTGGGAATACTACGTGCCGCGCAGCGTAGGCGTCAACCTCCAGGCAATTGATCTCAGCGAGGGACCGATCCCTTGGTGGGCTGCACAGGCCGATCAGGGCAAGCCCAACTGGGTGAACGCGGCGTGGGTGCGGGATGAGTTTGGGATCACGGCGATCTCGTTCATGTTGGCGGCGCACCCATACGAGAATATCTACGAGAACATCCGCAAACTGTTCCGGCTGGACGGGCTGGAAATCGTTGTAATTCGCCCCGAACATTGGGGTGTAGTAGATCAACGATGTGACGGCAGCGATGGTGTTCTGTGGACTAACTACCCGGCTGGCGCCAACGAGTTCCACCAGTGGGGTTATTCCCTATTTGACAAGATGTATGAGTATTACGCCAACCAGGGTCGGGCCATCTTCATCACCAACATCGAAGCCGACTGGCAAATGCACGGCGTCGGATGCCGCGCTCGCGATCGGTGCGTCGAGGATCAGTTCTACCAATTCGTCTACGACTTCTGCGTAGATGATATGTGGCAGTTCACCTTGGAGTACGACGAACCGCCAACCTGCCAGCAGGTTGCGTGTGACGAGACGAAGTTAAACCGCGGGCGTGACCTTCTCAGGGAATTCAACTACCGCCAGGCAGCGGCCGAGAGGGCGCGGGCGGCTAACCCCGACGCAGCCCTACGAGTGTGGAATGTGATCGAGGTCAATATGTACGCCACCGAGCCGTGGCAGTTCATAGATGTAGTGTGCGGTGTCATCCCACAGATGCCCATTCCACCCGACTTCATCAGCATGTCCGGTCTGTACGGCCCCGAACGCGATCCGGTTGCGGACCTTCACTACGTGATGGACTGCACCGGACTCCCCGCTAATCGGATCTTCATATCCGAGGTCGGCGCCCGCGTCGGTCACGGTCAGTACGACCGAATCTACAACTACGTGACCGCGCTATTCAAAGAGGGCATCGCGTTCGCCCTTGTGTGGGATCTCGACGTGTGGCCGAACGACACCGAGTGGTCGGTGGTTGACCCGGTTAGTGGTGAGTGGCGGGGCGGGATGGTAGCGATACAAGAACTCAACGATGAGTGGAGATAGACGATGAGCAGATCAGCGAGCCGGATGTTGTTGTTGTTTGGTGGTGGGGATGTCCCGTATATTTTCCGCGATTTGTTTTTAGGAACTATTGCTGCCGGATCAATAGACGGGACAAGCTCCAGCGATGGCAAGGCTCTCCGCGATGTTGTTGACACTGGTAGCAATATGTCGTTATCAAACGGAGTCGTAATAGCCGCCGGATCTGGAAACACTGGAGATCCGGGGATTCATTACACCAATCACGACGACTCCAAAATCACAATATCAGATGGAGATGCGCTGATATTTGATTTCATTCCGACTTCCGGTGCTGGAGATCTCGTATGGGGTGTTGATGACGACTTGATTGCTGGCCCACCAAGCGCGAACCCTAGATTTTATATTACTTCTACGACTGTGGCGACGTACACGCCGGTGGCGAGTTACTCATTCCTGCAAGCTCCAAACGAAACGCGATTAATACTGGTGCTCATTTCAACGCCAGCCACTACTTACCTGGGTTATCTCAGTGACGATCACAAGACGTTCTATCTTCTCATGGTTGCAGAGACTCGTTTACTCAGTACCGGATACCCAATGTTCGGAAGCAGATCACGCCCTCTGACAAGTGCAGAATTCAGCCTAAGACCTTGGGCAAAATTGTATCTCCCGTGGGCCGCTGATTACAGCATGTGCGGCAATCGGATTTCCTCGCCAAACAATGGTGAAACAACCGCAGGGTACGGCGATGGTCATGCTGAAGTTAAATGGACCGCTGGAGTTGGCGAAACCCTCGAATTGATGGTTCGGAGAATTTCAGACACGCAGTGTATTGTTGTGCAATGCGATCAGGCAGGTAGCACACTCAAGCTCATCGAGCGAGACAGTGGGGACAACGAACTTGCATCGACTGCCTTTACATGGACTGCCGATGCAGAATTCCGCATTTGGGCCGCATATCCCGACACTGACGAGGTGACGATTTTCATCGATGATGTGCGGAAGATCACCAGAGTATCATCAACAAAATTTACAGCAGCAAACGGGGTGAAGGTGAGCGGAAGTTCCGCGCTTTCCGAGCTTCGTACCTGGCCCTGGGAGGTGCCAGTCAGCGGCCCTTTTGAACAATCGGCTGAGTTTGTAATCGCGATCACGTCTCCTGTAAACTATCAGATTATCCAGCGCGATGGTTCAAATGAAGCCGATATTGCAATTTCGGGGTATTGGTGCGGGGATGGCGCCTATGACATTGAGGCGCGTTTCAATGGCGGTTCTTGGGCCACGATTGATGTCAGTGTAACTGGAGCATTTTCTGGAACACTTTCAAATCAATCTGCTGGTCAGGGAGCGTTAGAAGTACGGCTTATTGGTACAACTCATGTCGGGTCGGCTGCTTCGGTCGGAATCGGGGATGTGCTTGTAATCGCTGGACAAAGCAATGCCGAGGGACTCGGTGATGTACTTCACAGCTATAGTCACCCAACCTTGATGGCCCGCATGGATCGGTTCACAGAAGATACAAAAGAATTTGAGGAAGGATGGCAGGATCTTCGAGATCCATGCAACAGCTCCAACGACACACGCAATTATGGAACCCTGTGGCCGATCATCGTTTCATCATGGATGGCCGATCAAGGCGTCCCGGTGGGTGTCATTCCGACTGCGGCCGGGGGTACGTCGATTTCTGAATGGCAGAAGGGTGGCGGCGACTATTACGACGACATGCTTGATTGTATCCAGCGAGCAACTGGTGGAGACTCCGGGCAAATAAAGATTGTATTGTGGTGGCAGGGTGAGTTCGATGCTAATGCTGGAATGGAAAAGGCGGCATACAATACACATCTCGATAATTTGGCAGCCGACATTAACTCTGATTTTGGTGTTCCGATAATGCCATGCATTCTTCAAAATTCAACAGGCATCAACGATGTTAATGAGCAAAAAATTAGAGATGCCACCAGCGAGGCGATGGGCGATAACGCTAACGTCATTAGCGGTCCAGATTTTTCAGACATCGATAGTGACGACAGCGCACATATCAAGGCTGAAGTAAAACAACAAACTTGTGCCTCAAGGTGGTGGACAAGCCTTGAGGTTTGGTTGGATTCGTTGTGATCCCTCCCCGCCTGGATCGGCTGGCTCGCCGGCGAGCTCCACAACGTGTTCCGGTGCTCGCAGTTCGGCGTGACGCACATCTACGACACGCTGAATGATGCGGACCTGGCACGGGCGCGTCGGGTGCGGGCATGGATTGAGGAGACGTGGTGATACGACATCATTCACAGTGACGAACACATTCGGCTAGGAGGTCAATCATGGGACGAATCAGAAACTATTTTGCGGCTCGTGGGATCTATTGGGACAAGGAACTCCAGCAGCTTGAGCTCTCTTACGGGTGGGCGATCTGCGCCGGGTTCTGTTTTGGTGTCCTGGTGATCATGTACATCAGCTCGTTCATTCCGTGAGATACATCGCCGCCGCCTTCGCCACCGGGATTCTCGTCGGCGTGGTGATCTTTGTACTTGCACCGGAGATCGCAGACGTGCTTCGGTGGCGTCCGCGAATCGCGTTTTAGGGAGATAGAGAAATGGGATTGAAGAAAACGAAATGGTTCCAGACGCTCATGACCATCGCCCCAAAGGTGGCCGCGGGTCTTGGTGGGCCGATCGCCGGTCTCGCAATGAACACGCTCAAGAACGCACTCGGGATGCCCGACGCCACCGAAGCGGAGATCGAGAAGACGATTGCGGAGGGTTCGCCGGAGACGTTCCTCGCACTCAAGAAGGCGGCGCAAGACTTCGATGTGAAGATGCGCGACTTTGATATCAAGGAAGATCAACTCGAGTACGCCGACACCGCCGATGCCCGCGCTCGGCAACTCGCAACGAAGGACTGGGTGCCCGCGATCCTCACTGGCATTGCCATCGTGTTCTTCGGGTGGCTGTCATACGGAATTCTAACCGCGCTGGACATCGTGCAGGCAAATGAGAAGTTCATTTGGTATTTGCTTGGTTGCGCGTCGGCGTGGGTGACGCAGGGTTTCAACTTCCACCTCGGATCGTCGAAGGGATCGCAGCGGAAGACTGATCTTCTGGCGAACGGTAGATGAACGACGAACGCCCACGCCCCGACTGGTGGTTTGTGGCACTTGCCATCATCGGCGCAATCACGATTTGGGCCATGATTACGCACTAGCAATCCACTCGCGGAAAGTAACGTTTTTCGTTACCTTCAGACAGAATCGTAAAACCCCCGGCAGGATGCGTCCAGCCGGCGACGGTGGGCCACGGTCTACTCGTCCGAGTTCAACCGCACTCGACAGCGAGCGGTGAGCGTCAGACCAGCGGTGCGCGTCGGGCCTGACGAACGCGGGTGGTGCACCGCCGCGCAGAAGCACCCACGCCCCGGATCACGGGTAGCTCCCGCCGGGGCGTGATTATTTCTCACACTTTCGCCCCGCACCGTAAGTCGCGCCTGTCCTCCCGGGGCGTGCTGCGCGGGGCGGTTTTCGTGTCTACCTGAGCACACACATTATGACTACGCTCACCCGCCACTCGCCAGCCCACCACACCGACGTGTAGTACCACGTTCCCGACCACCACGTTAGACAATCCGTGCGGCACGAGGTCTGCGCGGTGTGATCGGTGCCCTTAGAGAAGTGACGACAATAGGCGCCGTAACCACTCTCCCACGCATAGAAGGCATTTGGCACCGGATCGAGTGCCCACGGAGGCACGTCACCAATCCAGTTGACGGTGATGCCGCGTGTTGATTGTTCAACGCGAACCACGGCCCCGTCACTGGAGCCAATAAGCACATCAACACCATCCTCAACTACGAGCCTATATCCGCGGTCGATGAGGTTTCCCGGCGGGGTTGCTGTGCAATAGGCGGGCTCCGGGGCGATGGGCTTGCGGAGGGTCTGCGCCCCGGCAACCGCGGCAATGAGGATAATCGAGACTGCTATATATGTGCATCGTGCTTTCATGATGACCTCCCTGTTTTATACACATGCCCATGCCGACCCACGCCACCCACCCAGGGCGTGCTGTGCGGGGCGGTTTTCGTCAGTAATTCCACTTCTCGAATTGAGGTTTAGCGCCCCGACTCTCCATCCACGGAACGAGTTGTTCCTTGAAACACGTCGGGCAAATATCAAATCCTGTCCTTGTGCCATCGCCGCCCTCCGGGGAACGGCTCCCTTCGGTAAGCAGCACCTCTACTTCGGTTGCGTCGTAGCTATCCGATTGCCAAGAGGATTTTGATTCGTCTCCGCAGAGGTCACAACGCAGCCCGCACTCCACGGTCTTCTCCGTGGCGGGTTTCGCTGGAACGGCGATCGTCTTATAAAGTGTGCTCATCTCTTCCCCCTGTACACATGCCCGTTCCACCCCATTCTACCATATGTGGGATGATTTTTTATTGGGCGCCCTGTACCCTGGTTGTACCACGCGAAATTCCGACCACTGAAAACAAAAGACTTACGAGCCAACGCAGAGGACTCAAAATCCTCTATCCGCAAGGATGTGTGGGTTCGAATCCCACCTCCGGCACCATTGAATCCTCCCGTGTTTTCAACCACTTACGCCAGCTTTCGTGCTCTCTTTGATCTCGCCGAATGACACCACGTTAGACCTATCCACATCATCGATTGTACCCGTATTGTCCCAACCGAGGACGTGCCTCTCGACCGCCTCGAGGAGCTTCCGCTTCTTTTCGATCTGCTGCGAGTGAATGTAGCGGTCGGTCACGTCACCGAACTGGTGCCCGAGCACGAGCTTGATCTCGTCCCGGGGGAACCCGAGATCGGCCGCGTAGGTGGAGCAGTGACCACGGAACGCGCCCGGGCCCTTGTACGTCGGGGTGATGCCAAACTCGGTGGATGCCTTCTCGAGCTCGTACCGGATCGCGGCCTCTGATTTCGTGACCAGCTTTCCGCGTGCCGGCAGGATGTCACGCATCGTCTCGACCAGCCATGTGCGGTTCGTCTCGCCGCCCGACTTCTCCATCTCGCAGTCGATCTCGTCACCGTGTACCCATGACACATGGGCCCGCCACACCTCCTCGGCGCGGAACCCAGCGAAGAGACACAGCCCGACAGCGCACTGGGCTGGCGAGGATAGAGCGTGCCACAGTTTGCGGACATCGGCGGGCGGTTGAACCCTCTTGCGCCTCGCGCGGTGAGAGAGGCTTTTAAGCCGCCAGCGTGGGGTGATCTGTGCCGCTGTGTAGATCGTCCTGAGCGTGACGATCTCTTTATTGATCGTCCCGTTGCCGACCTCTGCCTGCCGCGCCTTGACGTATTCATTGACGTGCCGTTGTCGGATCTGATCGAGCGACACGTCACCGAGGATCTTCTCCAGCGGCTTGCGCCTGAGCGCGTAGTAACCGAGTGTGTGGTGCGACCGCTTGAGCATCTTCAACTCGCGCACGTAGGCGTCGATGGCCTCGGTGAGCGTGGGCGTGATCCCGTCCAGGTAGACGCCGGCCGCATCGAGCACGAGCGCGTCGATGTACATCTGCGCCCCGCGTTTCGTTTGGAAGGTGCGCTTGTGGAGCTTGCCGCAGACCATCTTGCGGACGTGGTAGGCGCCGTTGTGCTTGGCGATGCTGTTCTTGTAGCGGAGGGGGCGAGTCATGGTCCTAGAATCACCCCCACCAAAAAAAGAAGGCAAAACCGAATATTATGATTACCCCAACAATTGCTAGACCAGCCGCGGTCGGGATGCCGGTGGTCCCCCCGGTGACTACCACGTTCGACCAATTACATTGCGGGCATGATGCGTGGCCAGTTGAAGATTGCCACAGTGCGTAGATGAGGCCTGGAATGATGAAGAAAAATAAAAGCGCGCAGCCAACCAAGACAGATCCCTTGTACCGGATCTTGCCGGGGCCTTCGTAGTTGCAGTTTGGGCAGCGGATGTTGAGGGGCATTCTATTTTCCTCCGACCCTGATGGATTTCCCGGCGCGCAACAGAACGTCGCGGTGTTGTGAAAACTGATCGACCGATTTGATGCACAGCACGAGGTCGTATTCTTCGACGTCCTCGATGTGGGTGGCCTTGATGTTGCTCAGGCCGAGGAGGTAGTCACTCGATATACCAGTGAGTCGGCAAATGCGATAGATTATTTTCGTGGTCGGCACCCGCTCGCCGCTCGTCCAGCGGGTCACGTCGGATGGGTTGGCACCAATCAGTCGGGCGAGCTTCGATTTGTTTCCCAGGACGCTGATGATCTCATCAAGACGCATCGCTAGCGTGTTCCTGTCTACCTCCTGGTCGCCGATTCTTCGTTTGATCATATGGACAATATGACTCCCGGGCAACTCATTGTCAAGTTCTTTGCTCATTTCTTCACCCTTCCGTCACATCTTTCAGATTATTTTGACCACGGGGCTTGACAGGCTGGCACAATCGCGCGTATACTTTTCCACATGGACAAGCATGCTTCCCTGCTGCAGTTCCTAAACATCCATGACATAACAATTTCCAGCTTGGCGGAGGATACTGACGTGTCCGTGTCTCTCCTCTCGAGAATCACCCGCGGTCATCGAATCCCATCCAAGCGGACCATAGACAAGATCATAGCAGTTTGCCGTCGGCGTGACCCGACGGTGACGTATGAAGACTTGTTCGAGGAGGTGACGTGATGGCGAAGCGTAGAACGTGGCGGTGGGTGACGAGAGAGCAAAATCCAGAGGAGAATGCTGATATTGGGATCTGGAGCCGCGCTACCCCACAACCCCGACAAGTGCATTACGAATGCTTTGAAGACGGGAAACCGTCCTACGAATACCGTGATTGGGGGCAGGGAAAGAGGGGCATGGCTGATGTGTCGATCTGCCCGGACGAATTTGAAAAGCTCACCGGCCTCACCATTCCCACAGACCACCCCGTGAAAGTCGAGTTCTCCGCGCGGATCATTGAATGACTCACTGGCTCCGCACCACCGACGCCGCGCGGCACGCCAACGTGTCACCGAACACGCTCTACCGCTGGCGGTGTGACGGGTTGCCGTACTCGCTGGTGCGCGGGTCTGTGCTGATTTCCCGGGAAGAGCTTGACCGTTATATAGGGCAGCACTCGGCGCGGGTGGTGCTTCGGCGGCATGGGGTCCAGCGATGTGGATGACCGAATCAACCGCCCGCGAGAAATACTGCGGGATGCTTCACCCGATAGTGATTCCCTACTTCCGATGCGTTGCAGTCGAGTGTCATATGTGGGCGAAAACCCCCAACACCGCTGGTGTGTACGGGACGTGTGCCTATCTCGAGAAGGAGACATCATGCGAATCAGATGGCCGTGGATCAGCAGGCGTGTACACGATGACCTCAGACGGCAGCTCAACGAAACGCAGTTGACGCTCACCGTTGCCAACAGCGAGGTCCACCATCTCTGTGACCGCCGAATGGAACACGTCACCAGGCTAGCGCAGTCGACGATGGAGATCAGTCGGCTCAAGAAAGAAGCGAAGGCGATCAAGCGCGAGTTGGCGCGTCCTTCCAAAACGTTTGCGGGTCCATATGGGTCGCCGGAATGAAGGATTCCTACGCGCAGCGGACGCGCGCCTTCGAGAGTTACCTCCTTCTCTCTCGTTGGACATTAAGTGGCGGCGCACCCCCGCCTGTCCGCAGGGTGCAACTTACTTCTAACAGTTTGAGCGGTGCGGCTCCGCTTGTGGGGGACGCTTTCAGGTCGGTGAGTGACCGGCTACCGCTCGCTTTGCGAGAACTTGGGTTGAGGCAGTCGGTAATTGTTAGTTCGCGCCGCCCCCGGCATGTTGAGCCGGCAAAAGCTGCCAAACTCGCTGACACACGGAAAGACGTGCTCGTGGCCCCGGAGTTGACGGGGCATTTTGTTTCAAGTCTGAGCGGTGCGGCGTGGCAGCGTCGGAAGGTTGAAAGCGACATGGCCCCTGCCAGGGCAGGAATGGCATACCACGCCCATGTCGCCAGGGTTGCCGGGTGGGGAATCCGGCCACCGCTCATTTTGCGAGAACCAAGGTTGAGGCAGTCGGCAAAAAATGAACGCCGCCTGCGGCACAAAAAGCCGGCAAAAGCTGCCAAACTCGCTGACACACGGAAAGACGTGCTCGTGGCCCCGGAGTTGACGGGGCATTTCATTTCTAACAGTTTGAGCGGTGCGGCGTGGCTATCAGCAGCCTAAAAGGTGTCCTATGCTGTATGGGCACCGTAGCCCCTCCGGTGGTTGTACTAGGGATACCACCGGCCACCGCTCATTTAACCAAGACGCCCACCGGGAGCTACAATCCCGACTCTTTATATAGGCAGGGCTCGACCCCGGACGCCGTCGGCCCCAAACATGCGCCGCGACTGACCATCAAGCATGTGGGAGAGATTGGTCCGCGTAGCCCCGGCGATACGGGGCATGTCACTTCTCGATCCTCGAGTGAGCAACAAATAACCAGAGAGGGAACGACCTTCCCTCTGTCAGCGTGGCGGACACGCTCACTCGTATCGTTCACGAACGCTCTGCACCGAGGGCCGGCGAGACTATCCCCTCGGGCAGAAGGCCGCTCGTGTGACTCACCCCCCATCCCCCGTGGAATCTTCGATCACTTCTATTTTCTGAACTGCGCGGCACCCGTGAGCCGGGTCGGGTCCGCGTCTTGTCGGGGTGCGTCGTGACTGACCTCCGCATCATCACTGTCGACGTGTTCGACGGGCTCGCCCAGCTCGAGGACGAGTCCGTTCAATGCGTCGTGACTTCACCTCCCTACTGGGGTCTCCGAGACTACGGCATCGAAGGGCAGATCGGCCTCGAGCGTACGCCAGATGAGTACGTCGAGAAGATGGTTGCGGTGTTTCGTGAGGTGCGGCGGGTGCTGCGGGGTGATGGAACGCTGTGGTTGAACATGGGTGATTCGTATTCCAGCGGCGGGCGAACCTCCTACGACCCGGACCGGGTATCGAAAACGAGCGGCCTTGCGAACAACTCATCTGGCATCGGGCGAAACACGCCGCCGTGGGCGAAGCCCAAAGACCTCATCGGCATCCCCTGGCGCGTAGCGTTCGCCCTGCAAGCCGACGGCTGGTACCTCCGCTCAGACATCATCTGGCACAAGCCGAACCCCATGCCCGAGAGCGTGACAGACCGCCCGACGAAGGCGCATGAGTACGTGTTCCTGATGACGCGGAACGCGAAGTATTTCTATGACGCTGATGCGGTGAGGGAATCAATCACTTCACAGACCCAAGAACGCATAGCGGATCCCGCGAATCAACCAAGTCAGACCGCATCAAGAGGTCCTCGACATCGCGGACTTCATGCACAAACGAAACTCCCGCCGCTCCAGGGCAGCCACGGGACGATGGGGCACGATGGACACGGGATGCGGATGGGGGAGAAGTGGAACAATCCCAACGGCCGCAACGCCCGCACCGTCTGGACGATCCCGACGCAGCCCTATGATGGCGCCCACTTCGCAGTTTTTCCCACAGCCATTCCCGAGCGGTGCATCAAGGCGGGATCACGCCCCGGTGACACCGTCCTCGACCCATTCGGCGGCAGCGGCACAACCCCCATGGTTGCTCGTGGTCTGGGGCGCAACGCCATCGTCATCGAGATCAATCCCGAGTACGTGCGACTGATCGAGAAGCGATGCGCGCTGCCGTGGGAGCGAACGACTGACGCCGACGAAACGCAGATGCGGATATGGGGCGAGTGATGTGGCTCCTCGGTCTAGTCGCCACGTTCTCATTCGCGGTCGCATTCGTAGTCGCCTACGTGATCGAGGATCGATTGTGGAACTACCCACGAGTGATACCTGCGGAGGATGACTGATGGCTACACTAAACTGCTGGCACTTCTTACCCAAAGACGGTTGTCTACAATTTGAACCCCACACAAAGGTCCGTGTCGGGCAAACACTCCGCCGCGACCCCGCGAAACTCTCAATGTGCAACTACGGCCTACACGCTTCAGTGCGAGCAATCGACGCGCTGAACTACGCACCGGGGCCGGTGATCTGCCGTGTGCGTCTTGGCGGCACAATCATCAAGGATGACGACAAGTGCGCGGCGTCCCGGCGCACGGTGCTGTGGATGGCCGATGCGGAACGCGAGTTGCGACTTTTCGCATGTTGGTGTGTTCGTCACACGCCGCTTGCTGATGGGCGCGTGGTTTGGGATCTGTTGACCGACAAGCGCAGTCAGACCGCCGTTGAAGTTGCAGAGTTATACGCGGATGGGCTTGCCACTGACGACGAATTAGACGCAGCCAGGGCCGCAGCCGGGGCCGCAGCCGGGGACGCAGCCTGGGACGCAGCCTGGAACGCAGCCTGGGCCGCAGCCAGGGCCGCAGCCGGGGCCGCAGCCGGGGACGCAGCCTGGGACGCAGCCAGGGCCGCAGCCAGGGCCGCAGCCGGGGACGCAGCCGGGGACGCAGCCAGGGCCGCAGCCGGGGACGCAGCCTGGGACGCACAAGACGTACACCTTGAACAGATTCTCAGAGCACTCGGTGGAGACTGATGGAAATAACCGAGCAGTCAAAGATGGTATGGGCGCCGGACCCGCGCTGCTCTATCTGTGGTGAGCGGATGGCCCGGTGCCAACGGAGCGAACACTTGCCGACCATGCACGATGACTGCTACGCGATTGCGGACATGCCGCGATTCCTCGAAGCACCGCGCACGAATCTCGGGCGAAAAATTACCGGATTTGAGAAGCATTTCGACGAGGATGGCCGATACAAATATCACACGATCAGGGAGGAATAATGGCGACGACCACGACGAGGAAACCCGACACACTGGCGGCTGCGTTCCTGAAAGCGCAGTCGGAATTTCCCGACATTCCCAAGGATGGCGAGGCGACCGTCAAGGGCACAACAAAGGGCGGCGCGCGGTATGAATACAAGTATCACTACGCGACGTTGCCGGCCATCTTCAAGGCTGTTAAGCCGGTCCTCCACAAGCACGGTCTCACCATCACGCAAACGTCGGACTCGGGATGCCTCATAACAGCACTCCGGCACGAGGGTGGCGAGGTTCTCTTGTCATCAATCGAGATGCCGAGTCCGCTCAATATGGCTCCGCAGGAATATGGGAAGGCCCACAGTTACTACCGGCGATACGAGGTCAACGGGATGCTTGGACTAGCACCGGATGACGATGATGATGCTCAGGGCATCAAGGCGCCCCCACTGGTGCAGCCGCCGATCGCCACCCCGCAGCCCGACACGCCCGCTCAGGTTTCCAGCGGCTCGGACACCGAAAAGTACCTCGCGGCAGTCTCCGGCCTTATCTCACGCGGTACTGCTGCCCTCTCGACAATTGGTAACTGGGAGGACCCCGACGACGAAATGGCGAAGCGCAAGACCACGGTGCTCGGTCACGAGGGATACGAGTCCGAAACCGAGATCACTGCGAAGCCTGCCCGCGTCGAGTTCTACCGCGCCCTTGAGGTGATGGTGAAGGCTATCGAGACCGATGCACAAGCAGTCAAGGATGTGGATTTCTGATGCGCGAGTGGGAGAACAAGCTCGCCCGCTTCGTTGAGCTCTGCGACCAGGAGGGCGAAGCGCGCGCCGAACTCGAGAATCATGACAACTGCAAGCCGACTGTGATCGCGTTGGCGATGCGAGAGGCTGAGAAGAACGGCCACAAGACAGCGGCAGCACAACGGCGCGAAGCCGATGCGAGCGGTGAGTACCAGCGGTGGTGCATGGAGCGGTTCGCTGCGGCGAAGGTGTTCCACGGTGCGCGGTTGCGGCGATTGGCTGCTGAGGTTTGGTTTGACATGGCGCGGAGTGAGGAATCAAGCCGACGTGCGGAAATGCAATTCGTTTAGGAGATCAAATGGACTACTCAGAACTCATTAACAAGCCACTGAAAGCCAACAAAAAAAACGTAGGCAAGGATGGGAAAACATACTGGAATCAATGTGGGTTGACTGTGTGGCTCGGAGACTACAACGGACAGCCCACCGTATCACTCGTAGACGAGCGCACGGGTGAGAGGTATCCGTGCTTCCCACCAAGACCACAAGCGGATGCGCCGGCCGCTGTGGTGCAGACGCCCGATAACTCAGACGACGTGCCTTTCTGATGTCGCAATGCACCGACATCCTCAAGCACCTGCGTACCCACGGGTCAATCGGGTTCTTTGACTCCCTCCGGCTGTACGGGTGCAAGCACCTCGGGGCGCGCATCCTCGATCTCCGGCAAGCGGGTCACGACATCCGCACGGTGAAACATGACGGAGTGAAGTGGGTGCGATACGAACTTCCGTTACCTGAACAAGAGGAGATGTGGTGATGCGAAATAGACGACAAACATCAACGGGAGGCAGAGGATGAAAATCGTAAAATTGGAAGCCGAGAACATCAAGAAACTCAAGGCCATCGAGATTGTTCCCGATCCCGGCAACCCTCTTGTGGTAATCGGCGGTAAGAATACGCAGGGGAAGACATCGGTTCTCGACGCGATCTCCTGGGCCATCGGCGGCAAGCGGCTCGCGCAGGAGAAGCCAATCAGGGAAGGTCAGAAGTCGGCCAGGGTGGAAGTCGATCTCGGGGATTTGATTATTGAGCGCAAGTGGGCCGAAGGTGGCAACAGCACCCTCAATGTTCGAAGCAAAGACGGCGCCAGATACGACTCACCGCAAACGATGCTCGATGAGATGCTCGGCACGATCTCGTTCGATCCACTGGCTTTCGCTCGCATGTCCCCAAAGGGTCGGGTTGAGGTGCTTCTCGGCGTTGCCAGGGTTGACATCGACCTCGACGAGCTCGCACGCCAACGGCAGAAACTGTACGACGAACGGACCGCGGCCGGCCGTGAGGGTAAACGGCTCGATGGGCTGATTGCCAGTGCGCCGGAACTCGAAGAGGGGGGCACCTTCCCAAACAAAGAGGTCTCGGTGACAGACCTCGCCGACGAACTGACTGCGGCCACGGAGGCCGCGCGGGCGAAAGACGACAAGGGGGCGCACTGCCGGAATCTCGAGGCAGACCATAAGCAGATGCTCGCCGACAAAGCCACGCTGGAATCTGATCTCAAAGAACTAGACGAGGGCATCGCGAAAGCTCTCCGCGAGATGGGCGTCGAGAAAGATGCGTTCAAAAAAATCAGGGTGCCCGACGTCGAAGAGATCCGCGAAAGACTCAACGGTGTAGAAACCC
>SDBV01001364.1_pt1 | contig 36724 bp, 39 predicted proteins | sample 2277081 | NCBI WGS metagenome assembly SDBV01 (sample SAMN10402039, study PRJNA504765) | marine sediment metagenome | isolation source: marine sediment core GS10_PC15, 223 cmbsf | place: Arctic Ocean: Southern Knipovich Ridge | collected 2010 | reverse complement strand
ATTTTTTTTCATGATATGTGATCATAGCACAGGTAATATCCGGATATTGCCATGCGGATGAAATAATTTGCGGAAACTTTTTAAGTATCTTCTCTATTGAACTACCGTACTTTTCAACGATATTGGAAAGATTATAAAAACATTTCAGTTCTTTGACTCGTTCATTCAGAATATTAGAGGTCTGAGAATTTTCTTTCTTTTTAATAGTTTTCATAAAATTCTCCTGAAGTTATTATTTATTTTTGAATTGGTATAATACTTTTTCATTTTTACTATCTTCAGAATAATATATAGTACCTGTTTCTATCTTGAAAAAAACACTTCTTCTCACTGTACCGCCAACTGCTTTTTTCTTAATTGCTATATTTCTTTCCGTAAGAGATGATGTAACTGATTCAATATTGGACTTACAAATGGCATCATCATCTCTTTGAAGAACGTTACCCCCGCCGGCAAGACAGGTTCTTAGATCCTTTATTCCGCTCCCTCTCCGGATCATACCACTTATGAGTTTTTTTATAGCAAAATCAGTATACCGGTTCTTTTTCTTTTCAGGAATATTTTTAGGAGGATTGCCGGGGAGCATAATATGAGCTATCGCTCCTTCTTTTCTTTTTATATCATAAGCAATAAGTACTATACACGAACCAATAGCGATAGATTGCAAAATATCGCTATTTTTGCCAAACTTGATTTCGCCTGTCATAACATCACTATTTTTTGACATCTTTCAGTTGCAACCCCTAAATTTTATTTATATAGCATAAAATTGCAAATGAAAAATTGAAATTGAAATTAATTTTTCCAGGATGCTGCTATAGCCACTTTTTTTTAATACTACTATACAAAAATAATTAATAAAAAGAGTATAGTCTATAGTAATTATATTATGGGGTCAAGCCAAATTAGAAATCAGGAATTTACGATTTATTCAATTCTGCCTTAAAGATCTCAATTTGTTAAGTATTTATAACACCAACACTTATCGCAAATTCCTCGGTTGCATCCCTGGTAAACTAAAAAATTTAATCTTCTAATTCTTTATATTACCGTAACTTATTAACAGCGCAATTGACTATAAATGTCTGTCAAGCCATCACATTAAATATGTGTTGCATAGAAGAAAACATGCCTCCTCGCAGAACAGAACGAAGTATAGGGTCTTAGATTGATATTACCTCTCGCGTTCTGATGCTTCGGAGGTATATTTTCTTCCCTGCATACTGAATAGTCAAATAACAGTACATATAGTTTCAGATTCTGATAGGGGAGATTTTAAGGTGTGGAACTATTCTTTGAGCAAATAATATTTTTCTAATTTGTGCAGATTTTGAAGACGTCTTCAAAATCTTAAGTAGGTTCCTTAAAGCTTGTTGTTATATTACGAAGAATTTGTCGATTCAGATACGATATTAAAAAATTAGAATGGAACAATAGTATGTGAAACTTCCATTGAAATTCTGACAGGAATTGTTTGACTAATGGGAGTTATTATAATACCATATTCGTTATGGAAAGTAATATTTTGAATAATACGGAAATAATTTTTCTTATTGAAGAATCTCAAGATGGTGGATATGAAGCAAAGGGCTTGGGATATTCAATTTATACACAGGGTGATACAAAAGAAGAGTTAATTAATAGTATTAAAGATGCCTTAAAGTGTCATTTTGATAATGAAAGGGATATTCCACAGATAATACGGCTGCATTATGTTAAGGATGAAGTAGTGCATTATGCCTAAAATACCGAGAGATATTTCAGGTAAGAAGTTAACTGTACTATTAAAGAAATATGGCTATGTTATCGTGCGTTCTACAGGAAGCCATATTAGATTAAAAAGTAATTATGCAGATATTGAACATAATATTACAATACCATCACACAATCCTTTAAAAATTGTATTACAAGGTTTATCTAATCCATCAAAACGAGATTTGATTGCTCTAAAAGTAAAAACCTGGTTTCCAAACAGAAGTAAATGGCGAGAGCATATCTACGAATCAATGGATGAATGGACACCAGAAGTTGATGTAATAATTATCTTTGGAATGGTCTATTTGATGAAGAATCACAAAATCAAATAGTTTCAGCTGAGATACTTGCAGAAATAGCAAACAGTGAGAAGGATTTAGGTGGCAGGTTAGTTAAATTAATATTTAGTAATCATTTTCCACTTGTACGGGCATCAGCTTTAAAAGCATTACTTATTGGATGGCCTGAATATGAAGAAATCGAAAAGATTATTGATTTATTTGAAAATTCATCAACTCCTGAATTGCGGTTAATGAGTGTTGATTTATATTGTACAGCTGAAATATCAAATGCAGAAAAAAATCATAGAAGAGCTTTTACATTACTTGGAGCTGCAAATATTTTAAGTATTTTCAGTTTAGTAGCTACGCCGGATTAATCACAAGCAATTTATTTCCATTGTCAATTGCTCTTACTTTACCGTCGTTCTGTTTAGCCCGTTCTGCAATCCATTTATCAGGATCTTTTACAGGAACAAATCCACCTGTTTTTACAATATCATCCGGAAGCTCGGAAAAAAGATACAGTTTTACATTCTGTTCAAACAGAAGTTTAAGTATTCTGTCTGTTTTCCATAAATATAATTTAAAGTTATCATTTATCCAGGCAGTGCTTTCATCCAATGATTTTGGAAGAAGTTTTACAAGGTTGTCCCAGAAAAGTTTTTTTGATTTTTCGTCCGGTGCAATGCCTCTTATATTTTTATCGAGTTCCGGCCTTCCAACACATGGAGCAAGTATTAAAGCTTCTCCGCCCAGTTTTATTGCGAATTTTAATGATATGTCAAAACAGTTCTGTACGCTATATAATGAATTACATGCAGGAGGTCCCCCCGGAGAAATCACTACATATTTGGTTTTCTGAAATTCAAAAGCAGCATTTTCATCCACAGCTTTTGTCATAAACCGGGAAACAATGTCCGGTCCGCCGGCCATTACCCATTCAATATTATTTTTTGAAGAAACCATATCCAAAAGAAAAGTCGGAAGGGGATTAACTATTTTAAGTTCGCCATCTACAATTATATGACGGTCCGCTAACATCCTGACATTTCTGTTGTCTTCTGCAAAAGGGTTTTCTCTTCTTGCTTCTTTTTCGTGGTAAATAATTCTGCCTGCTGCAGAAAGTTTATGATTAAGTGCATGCTTGTGTGTGGATGCAATAGTAGCTCGTGAGCATAGGCCAGGGCATAATTGTTTATCTACAACACTGTATCCATTCATATAGTGATGCTTGGATTCATGCCCGTAAACGCGTAATTCAGTTTTAAGCCATTCCTCATGAACCTGGGCGGATGTTCCTAAATTTGTCTGGCCAAGATTTATATGCCTGCCGCTGTCACAGTCATTAGGAAATACTCTTATTTCCTGACCAGCTTTTTTAGCAATTTTTTCTATGGCAGGAACTATATTCTTTGCATATATTTTAGGGTTATGAGAACCTGTTGCTATAAAAATATCAAGGCTTTTCGGTCTTCCTTGTGCTATTTCTTTTATCATGCATTCTGCAATTAAAACTTGCAGGCCGGAGCGAAATTCATCTGAGATTACCAGCCCTGCTTTTTTGTCCGTTGCCATTTCACTTAATTTAGGAGTACCTGTAGGAGATTCTAACGCTGTATTAATTTTATCTATCATTTCCAGTCCGGACAAATTTTTACTATTTTTCTTAGGCTCTACAAGTTCTCCTTCAAGAAAACCTTCTGGAAATGTAAGTTCAGTTTTATTTAGACCATATGTAAATTTTATTTTTTTATCCATTAACTTACCTGTTATTGTGTTTAAATTATTGTATTAGTTTTTTGAATTAATGTTGGTTTATTAATTTAAAAATTAGCTTATTCAGATTGTTTTAATATACATCTATATAAAAAAAGAGTAAATATAAAGTTTTGTTGTATTTGATTAATAAATGCGGCAAACGATCCTTTTTTACCACCGGAATGTTTTCCTGTAAAAGAAGCAGAACAGAATTCTAAACTGTTCCTGGAAATACCCCGTTCCGGCGGTCATGTTGGTTTCATAACTTTAAATTCAAATAATGAGTACTGGCATGAAAAAAGAGCTATGGATTTTATTAAAGCTTGAATTAATAATAAAAAAAGGCACTGCCGAAACAGCGCCGTTTAAATGTGGCATTATTAAATATTTGTTAGCCTATGGCTGAAGATCCAGTTTCCTTATTTCTAATTCGGATACATTCCTCTATCGGAACAACAAATATTTTTCCGTCTCCTATATTACCGGATTCTGCTGCTTTTACAATAGCATCGATTGTTGGTTTAACAAATGTATCATTTACAGCAATTTCAATACGAACTTTTTTTAAGAGATTTACTTCTATTTCTACTCCTCTATAGGATTCATGGTATCCTGCCTGCTGGCCGCAGCCAAGAGCATTAGTAACAGATATTTTATATATCTCATTTTTATAAAGCTCCTGCTTTACATCATTTAATTTATGCGGCTGAATATAAGCAATTATAAGTTTCATAATTCATCCTCCTACATATTTGAAAAGATCTGAAAACCGCTGTATGACTCAATACCATGTTCTCCGATATCGAGGCCGATTCTTTCTTCTTCTGGTTTAACGCGTAATCCTATTGTATGCTTAAGTATCGCAAATAAAATACTTGTTGTTATTACAACCCAGCCTACAACTGCGAGTACACCTACTGCCTGTATACCTAAAAGGCTAAAACCACCCCCGAAGAACAATCCGTTTGCACCAGCGCCGTATGCTGTTTCACCGAATAATCCTACTGCTAATGTTCCGAATATACCGCATACACCATGAACAGAAACAGCACCAACAGGGTCATCTATATGTAATACCTTGTCTATTAATTCTACAGAAACAGATACAAGTACTCCGGCAATAAGTCCTATTATTATTGCACTCATAGGTGAAACAAATGCACATCCTGCTGTGATTCCTACAAGTCCTGCGAGTGCACCATTTAATGACATACTTGGATCCGGTTTTCCAAACTTAATCCAGGTATAGAACATTGCTGCAATCGCTCCTGCTGCTGCTGCTAAAGTTGTAGTAACAGCGATAATTGCTATAGATGCATCTGTTCCTGCTACAGTGCTTCCTGCATTAAAACCGTACCATCCGAACCATAGTATAAATACACCAAGTGCAGCTAATGGCAGGTTATGCCCTGGTATAGCTTTTGTTGTTGTTTTACCGTTTACTTTTATGTATTTACCGGATCTGGCACCAAGGAAAATTGCTCCCATAAGGCCTGCGAATCCACCTACAGAGTGAACAACTGTGGAACCTGCGAAATCATGGAAACCAATTTCACCAAAAGTAGTTAGCCATCCGCCACCCCATATCCAATGTCCTACAACAGGGTAGATTAAAGCAGAAATTATAACACTGTAAATAATGTACGAAGAAAACTTCGTTCTTTCTGCCATAGCACCGGATACAATTGTTGCAGCAGTTGCAGCAAATACTACCTGAAACATCCAGAATGTATATGTTTCCGGATCTGCGCCTGTTAAGAAAAATCCATCTGTTCCAAACAGGCCGAACATATCGGTACCGAACATAATTGCAAATCCTACTGCAAGGAATGCAATTGCTCCTACAGAAAAGTCCATCAGGTTCTTCATTATTATATTACCGGCATTTTTAGCGCGGGTAAAACCTGCTTCTACAATTGCGAAGCCTGCCTGCATAAAAAACACTAAAAATGCAGCAATCAAGGTCCATGTCATATCTATAGAACCTGCATTTGAATCTGCAGTATTTTGAGCAAAGACTCCCACTGATAGAAGACTGAACACGAGTATAAAGAAAATCTTCTTTTTCATATTTCCTCCTGATAAAAGCATTTAAAAACATTATTGCAAAGATTGTGCCAACATAAAGTAATTATTGAAAAATATTTTAATCAGTAAATTATGCGGAATATTACGTGTGTTATAAAGAATATAGATAAGCAGCAGTTGGTGCATTGAATGGTTTTGATTTTTATCCATAATCTATGGGCTACATTAATGTAAGATTAAATAATCATGCCTACATTAATGTAGGCAATAGAATTACTGTGAAAGTAATAAGGAATAGTGTTAAGTAAATAATTTTTTTATAAAGTTGCAGGGAACTAATGAAGAATGAAAGTTATAGAAATGTTGTCTGGTTTTTCCTGGCTTCCTGGTTTCCTAATAAATTTATTAAATAATTATAGGCAGGCATTTATGGTTAGTCTGTACATTAAAAAATTTATAGACTTTTATTCATTTTATTAGGATCTTTAAGTTAAGGAAATGATATGGACGATAAAAAACGTACTGTTGTAGTATTAGGTGCGAGCACAAAACCGGAAAGGTCTTCAAATAAAGCCGTGTATAATTTAAAAGAGAAGGGCTATGAAGTAATTCCAGTTCATCCTCGTTTTAAGGAAGTGCATGATATTCCTGTAGTAAGCAGTTTGTCTGAAATAAATAAAAAAGTGGATACCTTAAGCTTGTATATCGGACCTGCTGGTGTAAAACCATTAATAGACGAAATAATAAAATTAAGACCGGAACGTGTTATATTAAATCCGGGAACTGAAAATCCGGAATTTGAAGCAGAACTTGAGAAGAACAATATCCGTGCTGTTACAGCATGCACGCTTGTCCTGCTTGCAACAAATCAATTTGATACTGTATAGGGAGTATCATATCAAAAGTAATTTTTGTTATCCTGATTGTTTAAAGTGCAAGGAAAATGATAAAAGTAATCTATTCAAATATTACTTAACAGAAAATTACCATATGGAATTACTAATCTTATTTTTCTTGAAGTATTACAGGGAACTAAATCAGAAAAAGAGTTTATTTTAATAAAAGAATATCTAGAAACTCTTACTTTTTATAAATTAAAAGATGAAAAAGAATCATATGAAAAAATCGCTAGATTATATTTGCATTGCAGGAAGTCTATACTTACTGTAAGAAGTACTATAGATTTAATAATATCACAAATAGCAATAGAAAATGAATTAAGTCTGCTGCATAATGATAGAGATTTTGATAATATTTTTTCAGTCGTTAGAGAATTAAGAATACTTAAAGGGACGGAATTGTAATAGAAGGATTTTATGATAAGCTAGCTAAATAGTCCCTTTTCTTATTCTTTGTGCTAATAATATTAAGTTCCTTAAGTCTTCTGCATTTCTTGTCTTCATCCAGTTGTGTTCAAAATCTTTGTTCTGTACTATCTGTGCAATTGCCATTAATGCTTGAAGGTGGAAAGTCCTTTCATCCTTAGAACCTGCTAATGCAAATATTATATTTACAAGCGGAAGATCTTTAGAAAAAGAGATCCCGTGTTTGGATCTTACTACAACTATATCAAAAATATTTTTCCCGGGAATAACAATATGCGGTATTGCAAGGCCAGGATAAATTGCCGTCGTAGAATCTTTTTCCCGCTCTTGTAATAGGTTGATAATATTTTTCGGTTTTAAGTCATATTTACTAGTTAGTATGTCTGCAACAATCTGAAATAATTCATCAATATTAATTTCATTTTCGATATCAATTATTTTTGCAGCTTTTATTATAGAATCGAATCTGTCTTCTATTATTTCATCCCTTTCTAAGAGTATGTCCCTTAGTTCATTGTTTAAAGTAGGTGTTTTTATTTCTTTGGATGTTAGGCGCTCTACTATACGTATTATTGCAGAGTCTTTTTTATTCCTTGATTTGGAAAATAATAAATATAATAGAAGGGTGATTGTAAAAAAAGCGACAGTCATTATTATATATTCCAGGCCCATTTGAAATATCAAGTAAATATAAATGACAGTCCCTGCTATATGAATATAAGGGTATAGCGGTGATTTAAATGTAGGCTTATATGATAATATCCTGCTTTCCCTCATTAATACAACGGATATATTTACTAAAGAAAAAAGGATGAGGCCCATTGTAGAAGCTATTTTAACAAGATTTTTAATATCAAAAAATATAATTGCACATATCATAAAAAGAGAGGTTACTATTATGGATACAACAGGGGTCCTAAATCTTATACTTACTTTAGAAAAAATCGAAGGCAGCAGATTGTCCTTTGCCATCGCAAGCGGGCTTCGTGACGCAGCCATTAAACCTGCATTTGCTGTAGTAATAAAAGCTAACATTCCTGCTACTATTAAAATATTAAAACCGGGTTCACCAAATAGATGTTTTGCTGCTTCAGATAATGGTGTTAATGATTCAAATTTATTTTCATTTAGCAAACCAACTGTTACAAAAATAACAAATAAATAGGTGAGCGATACAACAAAAAACGCGGAAAGCATTCCCTTTGGTATAGTTTTACCCGGATTCTTTATTTCTTCTGCAACAGCGGCGATCTTTGTTAGTCCGCTAAATGATATAAAGATCATTCCGGTTACTGGTAATACTTGCACCCAGCCATTTGGGGTAAATGGTACAAAATTATTTATATCAAATTTAGTTGAACTTATTCCTAAAATAATAAATAAGAATAAAATACCTAATAGTGCAAGTAATAGAACAACTTGAAACCTCCCGCTATGTTTTACACTTATAATATTGATTACTGTAAAAAACACTGTAAAAGTAATACCGATTATTTTAACATAAGCTGCTAATTCCGGAATAAAGGGATTTAAAAATATACCAATACCAATTAATGCAAATGCACTTTTTAAACTTAAAGCAAACCAGGAAGAAAATCCGGAGAGTGTTCCGAATAATGGGCCAAAGCTTTTATTAACAAAAAAATATGCACCACCGGACTTGGGCATTGCAGTCGCAAGTTCGATTTTAGATAACATAGCAGGTACAATAATAATTGCTGCGAGTATGTATGAAATAATTATGGAAGGGCCCGCTTCCTTATATATTACAGAAGGAAGAATAAAAAGTCCTGAGCTTATCATGGCGCCGCTGGCTATACTGAATACTTCTAATGTGCCGAGTTGTTTTTTTAATTTTTCTTTCATTACTAAAAATTATACATATATAGAATAAACTGTAAACTAATTAATCTAATAATTGTTTTAAAATTATAGTTCCTGGAATCTTGTTGTTTTTTATTCAATTTTAAGTGAGTATATAGTTGTCTGGTTTCTTTCGTGTTCTTTAGAGTAGTATAATGCCTTATCTGCAAGCTTAATAATGTCTTCCGCGTTTAAGTCTATGCTTTGCTCTGCTAGGCTTATTCCAAGACTTACTGTTACTTTAATATCCTGCTCTTCATAGTTTATCCTAAAGTCTTCAATTGCTTTTCTTATTCTTTCAGCTGCTATCCATGCACTGTCAAGATCACATTGAATAAGTAGAATAGCAAATTCTTCGCCTCCGAATCGTGAGGCAATATCCTCATCTCTCACATTCTCATTTAAAATATCGGAAATATGAAGGAGGATTTCATCCCCGAGTATATGACCGTATGTATCATTAAATTTTTTAAAAAAGTCTATATCTATCATTAAAAGGCATAGCTGAAAATTATAGCGCTTTATTTTTGATAATTCTTCTTCAAATCTTCTTAAGAAAAACGAGTGGTTATAAAGCTTTGTTTTAGCGTCTATTATAGCTCTTCTATAATGAATATTGTTCTGAAGACTTATAGATGCAAATTTCATTATTCTGTCTATATACTTCATTTCCGGTTTAGTGTATTCATTTCCCAGTACTTTCTGGCCAAATACTATAAAGCCGTACATCCCTTCTTTTCCCATCATAGGAACTATTATTTTAGGATTTAAAGGGACAAAAACATCGGTTAGGTTTTTATCGCTTATCATATATTCAAATACATCAAAAGTGCTGGATGCGGGTGCCATCGAAAAGAATCTTTTATATGGGATAAGAGATTTAATTTTTATGATATTTTTAATTGGTTTTAGATTTTGAAAACACACTATGTATGCATTATCAGGATCTAGTTCTTCCTGCAGTATAAATACAAGGTATGAAGGAATAAATTTATTTAACAGCCTGTTTATTATTTCTTCTATTAGTTCTGAAATTGAGTGCTGTTAAACAGGTTTTCAGCTTCGTTTAATAATTCTTCCAGATTATGATTTTTATTAGAGAGGTCTTCTATTTTTTTCCAGATACCTACCCTATTTAATAGATCATAATGTTCAATTATTTCGGAATCTGAGGTAATTTCTTTTAAAAAATCGTCTTTCATATCTAGTTAAAATAGTAAGTATATATTACTATTTATATAATAGAACAAATTTATAAAATTAAGCAATATAAAGTAAGATATATAGAGCTAGCTAATCATTAATCAATTTCTTTGATTTCAGCATCCGGAGCATTGTTCTTTACAGATTCTATTCCATTTAAGCATGCACTTTTAGAGGAATAACCTTCTGAAGAAGCTATAATTTCTCCGTTCGCGGCTTTTAGCCGGAATCTGTATTCCTCATTATTATCTTTGTATACTTCAAATTTTGCAGCCATATCTGCCTCCTGGTAATATTACTAATGTATAATCATTATAAATTTTAATAGAAAAATTATCAAGCTAATCAATTATTTTGCTTAATTTAATCAGTTCGCCCCTATCCAACCATATTCCTTTACAATCCGGGCATTTGTCAATTTTTATATCGGAAGTTCCTTCAGGTTTCTTTGGTTGTAAAATTACATCACATTTAGGACATTTACGTATTCTGTTTTTTTCAACAGATATTTTTTTAGAATTATCAAGGTGATTAACATAAAATTCACCTAATTCTATAATATTTGAAAGTTCACCTGCATCGAGCCATAAACCGCCGCATTCATTGCACTGTTCTACTATTAAGTCTGGCCCGCAATTTACTTTAATAATGTCTATATCTTCACAATTAAGGCATTTATAAATACCAGTTTCTTTATTTTCTTCCATAGCAAGTAATATTTTAATATATTTTTTGATGAATTTAAAGACAAAATAATAAAAATTTGGGAAATATATATGTAGTTCCTCAAACCTTGTTGTTTTTTTAATTATTTAATAAAAGAGTACGCTTGATTTACTTATTATCATGATTTATGCTTGTAAGTATTGTGAGATTTATAAATAAAAATTTGTTTAATGAGTTTATAAAGTATTTATTTTATGCTTTTGAGCAATCTAAAATCGGAGTTGCCGTTGCTGGCCCGGATTATCTAATAATTAATGAAAATTATGAATTCTCTAAATTAATTAGAAAAAATAATCTGATAGGCAAGAAAATAAAAACACTTTTTAAAGACGGTTTAGAAGACAAGTATGATACAATGATAAAGAATATAAATGAAAATGGATTCTGGGAATGTAATACAGAACTAATAATCAATAAAGAAAAGCGAATACAGATTATTTTATCTTTTACAGAGTTAAAGGATATTTTAAAGAATTCGTCTCATATATTAATAGTGGTTAAAAATATTACTAAGTTTAAGCAGAAAGAAAAAGAATTAAAGAAGTCTCAAGAGCTTCTTAAAGTAAAAAATAAAGAATTGGAAGATAATAATACAGCTTTAAAAGAAATACTTGTGCAGGTGGAGCTTGAAAAGCGTAAGATGCAGAATAATGTTAAAGAGAACATTACAATAATGATAATGCCGATATTAACAAATTTAAAAATATTATGTGAAGATGATGAAAATAAAGTAAGCCATATAGAATCAATAGAAAAAAGCCTGTTAAATATTAATTCGTATGAACATTGCATATTTGATTATGAGAAATTAAGCCCGCGTGAAATTGAAATATGCAATATGATAAAAAAGAACCTTTCAAATAAGGAGATTGCAAATATTCTTAATATTTCAATTCTTACGGTAGAAAGGCATAGACATAACATTAGAAAAAAATTAGGAATTGCAAAAAAGAAAATGAACCTCCATTCCTATCTTGATAAGGAATAAAAATTTTTAAGAAGATTTAACAAATAAAATAAAGAAACCCCTCAAGCAGAGCATCAAGGTATTACGGCTCTATAATAACAACAAGGTTCAAGGAACAAGTAGTACCAAACCTTGTAGCAGCCATACAAGGTTTATACATATTAATTGCACAAAAAAAAAGTTGTTGAAAAATAAATAATAAACATAATTTATTATAATAGTAAATAATTTTTTCACTATTAGGGTGTAAAATAATTGTAGAGAAATATAGATTGATTCATCTTTATTTTATACTTAGTTTTGAGGCTTTTAAAAATAAAAGAGGTAGCAATTAATGAAAGTATTAATGTTCGGCTGGGAATTCCCTCCTTTTATAAGCGGAGGCCTTGGAGTGGCTTGTTATGGATTATCACAGGGCCTTGCAGAAAATAATGTTCATGTTAAGTTTGTGCTGCCCATAAAAAAGGGCCAGCACATACAGGAAAATATAGAACTAATAGGTGGTGACGAAGTAGAAGTTTCCAAAGAATTCAGGAACATATATAAAAAAAGAAAAGAAGAATTATTAAAATATAAAACCAAAGTGTATTCAGCTGCACCTTATCATACAAGTTCTGAATCAATGGATTATTTTGAAAATCTAATTGGTGCTTATGATTTTGACTTTAGTAAGCTGGATAAAAGCATTTTAAAGTTTAGCGGCAACTATGGAACGGACCTGATGTTCCAGGTAACAAGGTATAGTTTAATAGGGGAAGCACTAGGATATATAGAGGATTTTGATGTTATACATGCACATGACTGGCTTTCATTCCTTGCAGGATTAGAAGCTAAAAAAGTAAGCGGCAAACCATTGGTAGTGCAGATCCATGCGACAGAATATGACAGGAGCGGAGAAAACTATAATATGGATGTTTACAATATAGAAAAATTCGGAATGGAGCAGGCAGATAGAGTAGTTGCAGTCAGCTATTATACAAAAAATATAATTGTAACTAAATATGGAATAAATCCGGATAAAGTTTCTGTTGTACATAATGCAGTATCCCGCGAAAAGAGAATGAAACACCTAAAAATACAGAATAACACTAAAGAAAAAATAGTTCTTTTTCTTGGCCGTATTACTATGCAGAAAGGCCCGGATTATTTTATAGAGGTAGCAAACAAAGTACTTAAAAAAGATAAGAATGTCCGTTTCGTAATGGCTGGCAGTGGTGACATGATGCCCAAGCTGATAACACGAATGGCGGAACTTCGTATTGCAGACAGGTTCCACTTTACAGGTTTTCTTTCCAGAGTGGAAGTAGAAAGAATGTATGCAATGAGCAGTCTTTATGTAATGCCTTCTGTTTCCGAACCGTTTGGCCTAACTGCTTTCGAAGCTCTTCTTTATAATGTTCCTGTAATAATTTCCCGGCAGTCCGGTGTAAAGGAAATCTTAAAAAATGCTGTTGCAATAGATTTCTGGAACATAGACCAATTAGTTAAAGAAATTATTAAACTACTTAAGGATAAAGAATATGCACAGAAAGTTGTAGCAAACTGCAAAGATGATATGAAATACATACGCTGGGATAAGGCCGCAAAAACGCTAGTAGATATTTATAATAATTTAAGGAGCTAAGTATGATTTCTATATGCTTTTATTTTCAGGTGCACCAGCCATACAGATTAAAAAAGAATTATACATTCTTTGATATTGGAAGCAACCATTTTTATGAAGATGAAGAAGCTAACCGTGAAATTTGCAATAAAGTAAGTGAGAAATGCTATATACCAACTAACAAATTGTTATTAGAATTAATAGAGAAGCATGAGGGCAAATTTAAAGTTTCATTTTCAATAAGTGGAGTTGTTATAGAACAGTTTCAAAAATACAATCCCGAAGTATTGGATCTTTTTAAACAGTTAAGTGATACGGGTTGTGTGGAATTTATTAATGAAACTTATTATCATTCACTTTCATATCTTTTTTCAAAGGATAATTTTAAATACCAGGTATTAAAACATAAACAAATGGTTTGGGATCTGTTTAATCAGGATCCTGTTACATTTAGGAATACAGAGTTAATTTATAATAATGAACTTGCTTGTTTTATAGAGGATATGGGGTATAAAACAATTCTTGCAGAAGGTGCGGATCATATATTAGGATGGAAAAGTCCAAACTTTTTATATAGACCCAGGGGGTGTAAAAATCTCAATGTACTATTAAAGAATTATAAACTTTCCGATGATATCGCTTTTCGTTTTTCTAATAAAGAATGGAAGGAACATCCGTTATCTGCGGATAAATATGCATCATGGATTCATAGATTTCCGGGGAATGGAGAGATTATAAATCTCTTTTTAGATTATGAAACCTTTGGCGAACATCAGTGGCAGGATACCGGAATATTTGAATTCTTAAAAGTGCTTCCTGGTAAAATACTTGAGCATCCTGAATATCAGTTTATTACACCAAAAGAAGCATCTGAATTGTATGCTGTTAAGGATGAAATTGATGTACATAATTTTATTTCATGGGCAGATTTGGAAAGAGATTTAACAGCATGGCTTGGGAATCATTTACAGGACTCTGCAATAGAAATGGCTTATGCGTTGGAAAATAAAATTAAAAAATATGATGATCTTTATGATATCTGGCATAAACTTTTAACTTCAGACCATTTTTATTATATGTGTACTAAATGGTTTTCTGACGGGGATGTACATAAGTATTTTAATCCATATTCAAGTCCGTATGATGCATATATTGTTTATGTAAACTGTTTAAATGATTTAAAACAGACTCTGGAAATGCGGGAAAACCAGAATATAGAATTAGAATTAAAACATGCCTAAAGAATATAAGATCCCCAAAAGAAACTATAGTTAATGAAGAACCCCGGAACAGAGCTTCGTGGTATCTTCATTCTTAGAATAAAAAAAACAATGGAAGTATTTAAAACAATACTTAATATTATTAGTATAATAAAATAATTTACAATGGGGGTGTTATGAATAGGGTTCTTTTTGAGGTTTCCTGGGAAGTCTGTAATAAAGTAGGTGGGATATATACTGTTATAGAAAGTAAGATAAAAGCAGTAAAAAAAGAGTTTAAGGATAATTATTACCTTATTGGACCTTTATTTGAGAATAATCCTGAGTTTGAAGAAACAGATGACTTGCAGGAAGAAAGAAAAAAGCTTAATGAATTTGGTTTTAGTGTAAAAGTAGGCCGATGGAAAAATGATGAAAAACCAAAAGTTATTTTAGTTAAGTACAAAAATGTACAGGACCAGAATAAACTTCTATATCAATTATGGGAAGATTATAGTGTAAACTCAATGGCTGGTGCATGGGACTATATAGAGCCTGTTATATTTTCTACTATAGCAGGTAAAGTAATAGAAGTAATAAGCAGTCTTTATAATGAACATGAAATAATTGCCCAGTTTCATGAATGGATGTGCGGGGCAGGGCTTTTATATTTAAAAAAGAAGGTTCCTGACATTTCTACAATATTTACAATGCACTCGACTGTTCTAGGACGTTCCATGGCAGGAACTAAAGTAGATATTTATAATATTTTATCAGATATTAATCCTGATTATGAAGCATCAAAGTTTAATGTACTTGCAAAACATTCAATAGAATCTGCAACTGCAAGGGAAGCAGACTGTTTTACAACCGTAAGTGAGATTACGGGTATAGAAGCAAAGCACCTTTTAAAAATGGAGCCGGATGTTCTTGTTTACAATGGTTTTAATGTAAAGGCTGTTCCGGATTTTAAAACAAATAAGAATTATTTTACAGATAATAAAAAGAAACTATTAAGTTTTGCCAGTAAATTTCTTCAGAAGGATTTTAATGAGGAAGATACTGTTATCTTTTCTAATTCCGGCAGGTATGAATTCCATAATAAAGGTCTGGATCTTTTATTGGAAGCTCTGAGTGAATTAAATAAGGAAACGGGAAAACTTAATAATAAAAAAATACTTGTTTTCCTTTTTATTCTAACAGGTTCTGTAGATATGTCTCAGGAAAAGCATGTAAAAAAAGATGATAAAATACCTTTTACAGTTTATTCTTCTATTTCCACACATCCATTATGGAATCCCCATAATGATCCTATTGTAAATACCTGCATAAAAAATAATCTACAGAATAATCAAGGAGATAAAATAAATATTATTTTTGTTCCGGCATATTTAAATGGTCATGACGGGATACTTAATATGGAATATTACGATACACTTTCCGGATGTGACCTGACCCTTTATCCGTCATATTATGAACCCTGGGGCTATGCTCCTTTAGAGAGTATAGCATATTCGGTTCCTACAATAAGTACAGATGTCGCAGGTTTTGGAAGATGGATATTAAAGGAAAAAAAGAAATCTAAAGGGATTATGATTCTTCACAGGCTGGATAATAATTATATCGATTCTGTCGAAGAATTAAAAAAATATATTGAAGATTTTTTAAAATTAGATGTGGAAACAATATTATATATAAGAAGCCAGATAAAAGATATTGCTTTAACCGCAGAATGGAATCAATTTATAAAAAATTATTTAAAAGCATTTGATATTGCAGTTAAGGAGTGCAGAAGCAGGCTTCAGGGCAGTAGTAAGAAAAAACTCATACATTTTGAAGGACTTCAGTACAGAGGTGCGGACAGCCAGAGGCCGAGGTTCCACCAGTTTTCTGTAAAATCACCAATCCCGGAAAAAATATCCGGTTTAAGAGATCTGGCTTATAATATATGGTGGTCATGGAATCCTGATGGCAGGGACTTGTTCAGTCTTTTAAATATCATTCTATATGAAAAAACCGGATATAATCCTATAAGCCTTCTGGATTTAATAGAACCTGAAAGGCTCGAAGAGTTTTCGGAAAATGAAAATTATATGCGGCGCTATAATAACGTAATGGGTAGATATGGTAAATACATAAGTGAGAAAAAATGTTTACTAGAAGATGCGGAAATATTTACAAAGGAAACTCCAGTTGCATATTTCTCTATGGAATACGGGTTCCATGAATCATTACCTATATATTCCGGGGGCCTGGGAATCCTGTCAGGAGACCATATTAAATCATCCTCAGATTTAAATATTAATTTAATAGGTATTGGCTTATTATATAAATCCGGTTATTTCAAACAGGGTATATCTAAAGAAGGGGACCAGAAAGTAGAGTATTTCCATAATGATTTTTTTAGAATGCCTATTAAAGAGCTTAATGTTAATGGAGAGAAGGTAATAATATCAATTGAATATCCAGGAAGGAAGGTTTCTGCAAGGGTATGGGAAGCTAAAGTAGGAAGGGTTTCTGTCTATTTCTTTGATACGGATATTCAGGAAAATAACCCTGCGGACAGGTCTATAACCGACAGGCTTTACGGAGGTGGAAAACAGGTAAGAATAGAGCAGGAAATACTTCTAGGTATAGGAGGTATAAAATTGATAAACAGAATGGGTCTTAAACCGTCTGTATATCATTTAAATGAAGGGCATTCTGCATTCCTTATAATTGAGCGTTTAATTAATTATATTAAGGATAAAGGGTTGGATCTTGCTACGGCACGGGAAGTTGTAAAAGTAAGTACTGTTTTTACTACACATACACCTGTACCAGCCGGTAATGAAACTTTTGATATGTCTCTTGTTCAGAATTACTTAAAATCGTATGTAGAACAAAACGGCCTGTCATGGCAGGATTTCTGTGAGCTGGGTCATAAGAATATATCCGATACAGGACCTTACGAAATGACAGTTCTTGCATTAAAGAATACATATAAAAGAAATGGTGTGAGCAAACTTCATGGGAAAATATCAAGAAAAATGTGGTCTGGTATCTGGACAGGTTTTCTTGATGAAGAAGTTCCTATAAAGCATATAACTAATGGAGTACATGCGTCTACATGGATTTCCGATGAAATGAAAAATATATTTCTAAAATATTGTTCATTAAATACAAATGAAGATCTCTTAAATACAAAAGAGTGGAAACGGGTTGCAGATATTCCGGATGAAATCTTATGGCAAACACATGCAAATTTAAAAAACAAGCTTTATAACTTAATTAAAGAAACAATTACAATTAATTGGACTAGAGAAGGGGAGGACCCTACTTTATTGGATAAATTTCTTGTAAGCCTCTCACCAGGCCCCTTAACAATAGGATTTGCAAGACGTTTTGCAACTTATAAAAGGGCGACTTTATTTTTAAGTGATATAAGCAGGTTAAAAAAACTACTTTTAAACAAAAAATTTCCTGTGCAGTTTGTATTTGCTGGAAAGGCTCATCCGCATGACAGTGCTGCATTCGGTTTAATAAAACAGATAGTTAACCTTTCCAAACGTGAGGAATTTCTCGGGAAAATAGTTTTTCTTGAGGGTTACAACATGAATGTAGCAAGTAAAATGCTTTCGGGAGTAGACATCTGGCTTAATAATCCAAGAAGGCCTCTGGAAGCAAGTGGAACAAGCGGGCAGAAAGCAGGAATGAACGGTGTTGTGAACTTTTCTATTCTTGACGGCTGGTGGGATGAAGCATATGACGGAACAAATGGATTCTGTATTGGAGACAGAAAAGAGTATAAAAATTCAAATACCCAGGACCTTGTAGATAGTGACTCATTATACGATACTCTGGAAAATGATATTATTCCTCTCTACTACTTAAGGAATTCAAGGGGTTTACCGGAAAAATGGATTAAAATAATGAAGAGTTCCATAATTTCAACCATCTCTAATTATAATACACACAGGATGATAAAAGATTATGTGGAAAAATTATATGTGCCCACAGCAAAAAAATATTTAAGTCTCTATGATAAAGATTTTAAAAAACTAAGGAGTCTTGCAGAGTGGAGAAAATCTATCCGCACCAGGTTTCCTGGAATACATATACAGGATATTGCTATCGAAGGTATAAACGGAGATATATTAAATGTTGGAGATAAAATTGATTTCTCACTGGAAGTAAATAAGGGGAAAATTAGTAGTGATGAAATAACAGCTCAAATTATTATTTTCCAGGACTGCATGGAAGACAGTATTGCTTTTCTTGGAGAAGAGAAAATATGTTGTGAAGAGCTTGTAGAAATACCGATGAATTTTCATAATGAGGATTTAGGAATAATATGTTTTAAAGGTGAATTCACAGCTATTAAATCCGGAAAGTTCAATTATGGTATAAGAATTCTTCCCTATCATAAAGATATAGATGATATCATGGATTTAAATCTTGTTTTCTGGGGTTAAAACTCCCTTTAAAAAAGTATATATACATTGTATTGTAATAGCATTGATAAATTTGACACGGATTTACACATTGGTAATGAAGCGAAGCGAAATGGAGGATTAACACGGATTATGATGTACATAGATGTACAAGCATTATCGCAGCCAAGGATGATGTTGAATCAATTTAGTAAAATATTATATAAAAATCCTTTTAAATCCTGTTAATCTGTGTCTAATTATTTTAAATATTTAAATTTACTGCAATTAAATGGTTTATGAGAATCTATATCAAAATTGCTGATATTATAGTAAATATCTCAGGTTTAAGGTAGAAATATGTCAAAATGGGCAATAGATCTTGGAACAACAAATAGTGCAATCGCGCGCTGGAATGAAATTGATGCAATTCCGGAAATGGTCCGAATAGAGAATATTACAAGAAAACCGGTTCCTGAGCAGGAAATTGATATTAAATATTCAATTCCTTCGTGTTTGTATGTTTTACCTCAGCGTAGTTTTAAAAATGTTATTGGTTCATGGCCGTTCTTTCAGAAACATTTTTTTATCGGCACGCAAGGGTTAATAGGGCAGGAAGCATTAGATAAGGATAATAATGCACATTCACAGAAGTTTGTTTCAAATTTTAAACCGGCACTTATCCGGGACAGTTATAAAATATTAACAAAGCAGGATAATATTGCATATTCTGCAAGAAAAGTAACAACCATGTTTTTACGTGAACTTCTTGCTAAAGTTAAAAAACAAACTGGTGAACGGCCCAAGCATATAACTTTTAGTGTACCTGTAGATAGTTATGAACCATACAGAGCACAGTTAAAACTTATTTCTTCACAGCTGGGAGTTAGTAAATTTAAAGTAATAGATGAACCTGTCGCAGCAGCTATTGGATACGGTCTTCGTATTGATGAACCTCAATGCATTTTAGTTATAGATTTTGGCGGAGGAACCCTGGATTTTGCATTAATAAAAATAGAGGAAAAACAGGCAGAAATGGGACGCTGCCATGTTATTGCTAAAGAAGGTGCTCCTATAGGAGGGAACCTGGTAGATGCGTGGCTTTTAGGAGAGTTCTGTAATCAGCTTGCATACGATTTTAATTCGGATGATGAAAGTGCCAGTTGGTGGCATAGAGTTATGCTCGAAGAAGCATGCAGGGTAAAAGAAAGCTTGTTCTTTAATAATACAGATACTTTCTTTTTAACGCCCCCCAAAGAAATGCAGAGTTTCGAAGCACGGTTATTTGCAGATAATAAGAAGTTAAACAAGGAACTTGATTTTACAAAAGATGAACTTATTAATTTGCTCGATAAAAATGGATTATATACTCAAATCAAAATCATGTTAAACCGTATATTAAAAAAGGCATCATCAAAAGGAATTTATGAGGCTCATATAAAAGAAGTACTTATGGTGGGCGGCTCTGTTCTATTGCCTAATATATATTCAATTGTAGAAACCAGATTTGGCAGGGATAAGGTTAGGGCATGGAAACCTTTTGATGCTGTTGCATATGGTGCATGTGCGTTTAGTGCGGAAAAACTTATAAAATCTGATTTTATTACTCATGATTATGCATTTAAAACATATAATAAAGATTCACATAAACCTGAGTACCATGTAATTGTTCCGCAGGGTACTAGTTTCCCAACTGTTAAAGATTTCTGGAAAAGGCAGCTTGTGCCAACCTGTTCTCTTGGAGAGCCGGAAACTATATTTAAATTGATTATCTGTGAAATAGGAAGGAAATACTCTACAGAACAGGAATTCGTATGGGATAGCAGAGGCCAGCTCCATTCTTTTAAAGAAGGTGATAATAACACTCCTCTCATTATCCCGCTAAATGAATCAAATCCTGCTCTGGGAACTTTAAATCCACCACATTCACCAAAAGATAAATCTGCAAGATTGCAAATATCTTTTATGGTAAATGAAGAAAGATGGTTATGTACAAATGTATATGATATTAAAACTAGAAAGATTTTACTTGAAAACTCTCCTGTATTAAGATTAAAATAAATTAAAGAGGAAGAATATGGATGATAGAAGAAAGTACCCGCGAGTTAATGTAACAATTTTCATAAAGCTTAAAAACGAATCCGATTTAGATATTAAAGAAAGTGAGACAATTGATATAAGTGAAGGCGGAATATGTATTAAATCTAAAGTGAAATATTCAATAGGAAATATTGTTATACTTCAGCTATTTCTTGGAAATAAGCTTGTAGATATAGAAGGTAAGGTCATCTGGATTAACAATTCAAAAGAAGATAACTATGATATTGGTATAGAATATAAGGAAGCAAAAAAAGAAGATTTAGAAGAAATAAAGAAATATATAGAAGATAATTAATTATTCAATATCGACCCGGGCTGTTAATTCCCCCTGGTAATTTCCGTGTTCTACAATTACATGCCATTCACCTTTGTACGGAACTTTAAACGATGTACCGCTAGAATCAAGAAATTCTAATGAGGGCTTAACATTTTTACCGGATTTATATCTTTCATACATTATAGCATTTAATAGTTTTATATTAGCTTGTTTATCTACTGTAACAATTACATCATTATGAGGAAAAACTTTTATCTGGTAATGTATATATTGCATTTTGTATCTTTATAAATAATGGTATTCTTTATTTATCTTCAACTTTAAATGCAATTTTACAATGTGCTCTGTATTTAGTTATTTTATTATTTTCTACCTGTGCTTTAAAGCCTATTACATCAACACCTGTAATATTATGTATTGTTTTTGAAGCATTTTCTAACGCATTTTCTGCTGCGTTTTCCCAGCTTTTTTCTGATTCGGCAACTATTTCAATTATTTTAATAATCGGCATTATACCCCCTCCTGAAATTTTAATATACTATAATTTTAATCTTGTACCAGATTTTGTCAACAAGATTATTTATTATTATTCTATATTATCGACTAATTCTATTTTATAACTTTCTTCCAGTTCAGAAATGCTTTGTTCAATTTTATCTTTTTCAAGTATAATTCTATCTCCGCCTATAAAATCAAAGACTATATAATCATCTTCAGAACTGTTTATTATTGCTTTTACATGTTCAAGGTTCTGAACTTCAATTTCATTTACCTTGTCGAGTACTTCATTTCTTGCATATTCATAGCCATTGTTCATAGACATAGGAATTACTCTGTTTAAAATAATTATTCGATCGTCCTCGGATTTAGGGAAATACTCAAAATTATCATATAAATATAGAAACCTTCTGTTTTCAGTTTTTCTCCAGTCATTACCGGAGCGTTGAAGGAATCCTGCCGTTAATTCCTGAAGAATCAGGCCTCCGGATATCAAATATTTAGGGGGCTCATCTGCATAAAAAGGAGGAATTAAATAATTGCCTGCATCGTTAGGCAATAATTGAAATGATAGAGTCATTTTTTCACCATCTCTTATTATATCAATGTAAATCTCATCGCCTGAAAAATGCTTTATAATAAGCCACATATAATGAATAAAGCCAAATGATTCTATATTACAAAGCCCGTTATCATTAATATCTATTCCGTCTATGCTTAAAATTACATCACCTTCTTCCAAATAACCGTATGCACTGCTTATTGGCGGAACAGATGAAATTAGTATTCCTGTATCTTCCTTAGCCAGTCCAAGATATGTTCTAAGATTTTCATCACTTCTTAAATATGTACCATCAAATAAGAGGTTGGGTTGAGGTTCATATATACCATCTGAAATATTGTAAAACATCCAGAAAATAAGAGAAGAGGAAATTACAGATAAAATTTTATCGTCACTATTATACCATTGTGTTATGCCTATTAGTTTACCATCCTGGAATACGGGCTCTCCGCCTTTTGTCTCGTCTAATGCTGCAAACATTTTATGAAATAGGGATGCTCCGCTCTCGTGAAAAAGCACTTCTGTTTTATACATTTCTGCAAGATATATTCTGAATATGCCTCTTGTATCCCATGAAGCTACATAAGGATTATTACCATTAAAATTATAATTGCTGATTTCTACAGCTTGTAAATCAGAAAAGAATTCTGCATCCGGTACAGCTATTAAAGCAAGTCCTGTTTGATAATCTTTTAGAATAATCTGTGCAGTATATCTGCGTTCCTGTCCAAGTTTTGTAACTTCAATAAATACATTCTGCAGTAAGGAATGAGATTTTGTAAGAATTAGTTGATCGTTTATTACTATGCCATACTGCCATGAAGTATCATAACTTTTCTTCTGCCATGGAGAGTGATAATCAAACGCTTGTGTTGTTACCCGGAGCTCAACAACGCTTTTTGATAAATCTACAGTATTATTATCCTGTCCGATTATATTTTCACTGTCTGTTTCCTGAGAAAAACCATTAAAACTTAAAATAAGAATTAATATAATAAATAAAGTATTTTTTTTATATTTCATGCTATCTATATCCTGAATCCTTTTCTAGTAATCTATCGCTTGGTATATTATAATTTTCTAAAATCCTCTCATTAGCTTCTTCTGCATTATCTGCAGATATTATAAGTGGTTTATAATGATTATCTAAGGTAATAATATGGTATCCATTAATAGGATGATCAAAAGCTTCTATTAAATCTTCAAAATTATTAATTGAGATATTATTAACTGTATCTACTATCACATCATCCACATTAGAAATATATGTATTTATTGGATCCGGCAGAATGTGGTTAATAAGAATGAACTCTTCACGATCGGGAAATAATTCATCTACATCATTGTAGTAATAATAGTATAACATCAATTTATCTGCATTATAGTACCATTCCTTCCATGTCTTTAAATATTCCAGAGATAAAGTCTGAAATACTATTCCTGCAAAGATAAAATATCTTGGAAGAGATTCATATGAATTATAACTGCCTATTCTATAATTAGATTTAACAAGTTCTATATCAAAATTGATTATTTCATTTCCCCGCAGAACTTCAAAATTAATTATTTCTCCGAATTGTTTGGAAGAAAATAACTGTGTTGTAAGTATTCTGCCTGCACCAAAAGGAATGCTTGCGTCATTGGCTAAATTAATACCGTCAATTTTAAGAATTACATCATGAAGCTTTATCATACTTTCTGATTCATTAGAAATATTAGTAACAATTACTCCACTCATAGCGCTGTCCATGCCAAGATAATTGCGGAGATCCTCATTTTCCAGAGTAGATAAATTAAACCAAATTTGAGGGAATCCATCATAAGAATTGTCCTTAATATCTTCCAGAAAATGGTTTATTATAGGTATCGGAATCATATAACCGATACTATCCGCATCGGTCCGAGTCTGAAATGCAATGCCGATAATTTTTTCATACTGGATAACAGGTCCGCCGCTATTTCCTGAATTGATTGCAGCATCAGTCTGAACTGTTAAAAACGAATATCCGCTATGTGCATAAACACTGTTTTCTATTCTGGAAATAATACCTTTAGTAATCGAAATTCTGGATCCCCCTGTTGGGTAACCATAAGTAACAACTGTACTTTCTAATTCAGGTATTACTGTGCTGAATTCAATTATATTTGTCCCTTCAAAAAAAGAGTCATACAATACTTTTAGTAGTGCAAGATCGCATTCATGAGCAATAAATAAAACTTCTGCAAGATATTTTTCCGGATCATTTTCCTTTTGCACAAGAATATTTGTTGCATCCGATACTACATGCGCATTTGTTAGGATAAGATTTCCTTCTATTATTACTCCGGAACCGGTTGCGCTGGAATAATTCTGCATTTTCCATGGTTTAAAACTACTCGGCCGGATTGATGTAGAAAAGATCTTTATGATACCGGTCCGAATGCTATTGATATAATTCTCATTCAAAGGTTCGTTATTTTCAGTAGAAATGCATGAAAAAGTGAGAAATATCATAAAAAAAACTAAATAATATTTAATATGCAGCTCCTAAATTTTTTATTAATTATAGTACTATTAATTATTGTACTAACCTAAATTGCAATAAAAGTCCAATAAAAACGAATATATAACATATTTACTAAAAAAACTAAAGCGTATAGGAAAAATTAATAGTGTAAGCCATCAAATTCTATAAAAGAGCAGTTAAAAATGTTTAAATCTACAAATCCTTCTATTCCTGTAATAATCAGAATTTTCTTTAAACAATAATTTTTATACTTTAGTTTTATTAGTTTTAAATGAGCAAAACAGTAGTATAATTGTTCCGGCAACTATGGATAGATCAGCGAAATTCAGGATACCAGTTCTAAAATTCCCAATTCCAAAGTTTAGAAAATCAGTCACATATCCATAATATACCACTCTGTCGAATATATTACTTATACCTCCGCCAAGTATACAGCAGAATCCGATCATCATAATAAAAGGAATATTTTTTTTAAATATAATATAGAGCAGTAATAAAATTAGAATAATTGACGGCAGCAATGTTAATAGGATAAATTTAAGAGCCGGAGGAAAATTTGAACCCATACTTAAAAAGGCTCCATCATTTTCCGCATATCTTAAAATAAAAAAATCACCTAATACCTCAACTTTGCCCTGTCCCTGCAAGTATTCTCTGGCTATACTTTTGGTAATTTGATCACATCCGATATTTAATAATATTACAATTACAATAATAAGTAGTTTTTTATTTTTCATAAAATAGATTGTTACCTTTGATTAAGTTATAGACTTTATAGTATTTATTTATATTTTTTGCAATGCATCAAAGTATTTTTAAGTTTTTTATTGGTTGCTCGAACCTTGTTTTTTTCTTAGGAGTAGAGAAACTAAGTAATGCTCTCTATTTCTGTGATATCATCTATTCTTAATAAAACAAATTGACCAAATTTTTCTGTAGAAATAAGAAATTTTAATTTTTTTATTTTATCAAATTGCTGAATATCTGAATGTGACTGTATTTTAAGGATACTTTTTCCTGTGGATAATGTATTCATAACTGCAAAACGTATAGCACAGCTTTTGCAATGATCGTGCTTTCCACAGCCTCCATCCTGCTTTGCATAAATGCATTCAAGTACATCACCTTGTGCCTTATGTTCGATTTCCTTTTGTTCCTTTCCAAGAACTTTAAGGGCATTTTTATTTGCTGAAATTACTTTTGAACTTGATTCCATATAGAGAATTGGTGCATCAATACTATCTATAAATTCATTTAAAGAGATTCCACCTTGATTGAGTACTTTAGTTGCACAATCTTTGCATATCCCGTGTGTTATAATATTACTATTATCCGATTTGCTAGCGCCAAGTGATTTTTTGCACCATGCACAAATATGTTTCATAATAATCCCCTATAATAATGATAACTATTGTTATAGAGGAATTCAATTATTATCTTAATTAGTTTTTATTGGATTTTAAAGGGCAAGTTCAAATTTATAATCATCCATTATAAAACCATTGCCTATATCCTGAATAATAGGCCCTAATTGTTTAAACCCCAGCTTTTCATATATTTTTATACTTTCTGTGTTATATTTATTTACAGTAAGAAATATTTTATTAAAATTAAGTTTTTTAGATTGTTCAATTATAAAGTTCATTGCTTTCCTGCCATGGCCTTTACTGCGGAATTCTCTTTTAATATAAAATTTGCTTAAAAAGAGAGCTTCTTTCTGTATCTGTATTGCTATATAACCAATAAATTCTTCGTTATGCTGCATTAAATAGTATGAATAATTTTTATTAGAAATTTGTTCTGATATAGCTTCTGTGGATTGAAATTTATCCAGCATATAATCTATCTGTTTTTTCCCGACAAGTGGATAATAATGATCGCACCATATTTCATAAGCAAGTTCGGAAGCTGCAATTATTTGTTCTTTATTGCAAACCTGGATTATCATGATAAAAATTTTCTCCTAATCAAATATTTCATTTTTTAAAAAGTATATATAATCCTATAAGGATAGTGAAGCTTCCAAAGATTTTCTGTAATACGGAATTTGACAGGTCAATAGAAATTTTTGAACCTAATAAACCGCCTACAAAAAAACCTATGCAGATAAATGTACCGACTTCCAGGTCCACAAAACCGTTCTTATAATATGTATAGGCTGCCAATAGGCCAATCGGCGGTACAAGAAGGGCAAGCGTCGTTCCCTGTGCAAGGTGTTGGGAGAACCCGAATAAAAATATTAATGCCGGAACAATAATTACTCCGCCGCCTATACCGACTATTCCACTTGCAGTACCGGCAAATAAGCCTAAAATTAGATATGAAATAATTTTTATCATGATAGTACCCTGTTATACTAATTCGATTATACTGGTAATTTTCTCCCTGCTAAATCGTTTAGAAAATTATAAGAGAAAAAAAATAAAAAGTCTATTATACTGCGATTCTCATTTTTTAAGTGACATTTTCTTTTTTAATATCGAAATATTCATATGTATTATTATTGCAATGCCGAATATTATAATTCCATGGGATATATAATTAATGATTAGAGAATTATTAAAATAAAGTACAACTAAACCTAATAAAATATATACAAATCCGTAAGATAAAGTGAAAATTAAAATCGTTTTAACAGAAAGATTTTTAAGTGCATCATTAAACATTTGTTTTGACTTTTCCTCACCTAAGCCTCTTGAAATTAATCCTCTGCCAAAATTATTTCCGGAAACTAAAAGGCTTGCTGTAGAGATTATTACAGTTGCTTCCAGAGAAACAGAAGCAAAAAAACATAATACTATATTTAAAATAGCCATCTTTTTCCATCCGAGCCGTTTGGCAATCAGATTAGCTTCGAGTTTTAAACCTGGTGTAACCATATAAGTGCTTAAAAAATCCAGTCCCCTGAATATCAGGCATAATAAAAAATAAATTATAGAAAAGTTATAAATCAAAAGATCTCTCCTTCTTTGTTTTGCAAAATTAGGCTATAGGTAAATTAATATATTATTAAAGTAGTATTTAATCAATATTAAAACAATTTCGGGTGCGATTTCAAGAACAGGTTTTTTTAGGACGCAGATTAACACAGATTACCTCAGATTTTAAATATTTTTCTTTTAATTACTACTGAATATCCAAAATTAATAAGCAATCCAATTATAAGTCCAGTTGCCTTTAAATAGTTCAATAATTGTACTTCATGAATAGGTATTACATTTTTTACAGCTTTAACTTCTATTATATTCTTCTTCCATCTGCGTTAATCTGAGTAAATCTGAGTCAAAAAATCATTTATGTCAATAGATATTGCCTGTTTTTGAATTCCCACCCCAATTTACTATTTTCACATATCTATTTGAGTAAATCTTAAAAAACAAGATTTTGAATGTTCAAAAATTGGAATATTTTCTAATTTTTCTTTATGCATCCGAAGTAGATAACTAAGATAATGTATGGTGTGATTTTGTGCTTCTATTATGCAGTCAATTAACCGGATATTATTATCCGGAATATAATCAAATAATGTCTTAATATTGTGTTGTGATAAAAATTTATCCATTCTTTTACGAATATCATAGAAATAGCCTTTAATATTTACATAAGGGTAATGTTTGTTTTGCCCGATAGCCGCAATATATTCAAAGGGATCTATCTTTTTTAAATTCCTTGCTTCCATAAAGTAATCCGGAAAGCCTGCAGGCCCAAGTACCCATTTGTCTATAAATGTAAGTACTTTTAATATGTACTTTTTAAATGGAATATCTATTTGTATACTCCAGTCCGGGTTTTTTTTATTATTTAAAAGATCTTCGATATCCCATAGAAGAAAATTAAAATTATTACAAAGTGCCTTATTGGAACTGTCTATATCATTAGTATTTTCCGGAAGTGTGGACTTTAAATTTAGTGCGTTGCTTTTCTGTTGCTTTATTACTTTACTATTTTTTAGATATTCATCATATTCTTTTCTTTTTACAGGGTTAGATAGAATAGTGTAGGCATTAAATATCAATATAAATCTTGTATTAGATTCAGGATGATTTTTATTCTTATCAGGATGATGTAATAATGCGAGTTTTCTAAAAGCAGTTTTGATATTTTCTGTAGAAGCATTTTCGGATATATTGAGTATTTCATAAAAGCTGGAATATAAAACCATTTCGTATCTGCCTTCAGCTTTTCTATTTATCCACACTTCTACATCTTTAATTCTGAAATAATACTATTAACCGTTTCGGAATTATAACCTTTGCTTATAAGAGATTCTGTAATATCATCAAATACTTTTTTTTGATCATCTACCATCTTTTTACAAAAAAGTGTAATTACCTGTAACTGAGTAAATCACTTATTTAAATTGAATACATTAACTCTCTGAATGTCAATTTCTTGTGATTAGTGATTTTAGGACGAAGCCTGTCTATTTATGGTAATTTCTCCGGTCGGGATTTTAATTACTATTATCTGTTGTTCCAGTTGTTTCTATATTTTCACTAGCAGTTTCACTAGTGGTTTCACTAGTAGCTTCACTAGTAGCTTCAGAATTTTCTTCGTTGGTATCTAAAGCCTTATTTAACTTTTTCTGGCGCTTTTCTTCTCTCTTTTTCTTCTTTGCTAAATCTTTCTGTCGTTTTTCATACTGATAGTTATTTCTGGCCAATTTTTCATCCATTATGTGTCAATTTACAGAATTATAGATTTTAGTTCCGGAAAACAAGTTGATTTTCCGGAACTAAAATAATAAAAGTAAAGATTTTGCTTATTAATATCTCTGATTTCTACGTGGTCTATCTTCCTTTGGTTTAGCAACATTTACTTTAATGTTTCTACCCTCAATCTCTTTACCATCTAGTTGTTTGATTGCTTCTTCACCTTCTGCCTGATCTGGCATTTCAATAAATCCGAATCCCTTTGAACGTCCGGAGTCTCTGTCGGTAATAATTTTACCTTCTGTCACCGAACCGAAAGTCTCGAACAATTTTCCAAGATCTTCATCTGTCATTTTATAGGACAGATTGCCTACATAAATATTCATTTTTACTTTTCTCCAAAAATACATATAGCTTAATAATTACTATATACCTGGTTTTAAATAACTACAAAGCGGCCTTTTTGTCAAGGATTATTATTAAGTATGTTATATATATTGCGTATATTATTTCAGTGTTACCTTCAACTGAGGCCCACATCAAAGCGGTACCGCCAAAAGAATTTTCCATATTAACATCTGCTCCGGCAGATATGAGCAACCTTACAATTTGAGGGTAATTAAAATAAGCAGCCAACTTATACGTATTACGTATAATCCTACTTTAGGTTAACCTATCTAGTGTGTCAATTAGATTATTAATGTTTTTTAGTGACATAGGGTAACGTCTAGGTAGATTTCAGTTGTTTCGTACTTTTATGTTCTTAAGTTCTATACTATACAGAATATCAACTCCGGATTCAAAAATAGGTTGCAAATGAAAGACTTAAAAGTAAACCTTTTCTTTGCGTCTACCGCGTACTTTGCTAGATCAAAATAAAACCGACCAAACAACAGTAGCATACACAGAAATAACGAAAATCTTCCCCGCCTCTTTTCCTCTGTGTCCTTTGTGCCACCGTGAGATCCGGGCAAACAACGAAAATCTCCCTACCTCCCCGAGAAATAGAACCTGTCCTGTGAAAATAAAAAGTGGCCGCTATTCATATAGCGGCCGGGTGTAAAACTTCCTTGAAAAATAAAATGCCGGCACATTTAACAACAATACAAATTTATATAATACTATTTAAATAGTTAGCTATTAATTATATACGTATTCTCTTAAGTCTTCTGCAGCTTCACCAAGTTTTCTTAAAGCTCTAATTTCAATCTGTCTTACTGTTTCCGGGGATATACCCAATTTGTCCCCAATCGTCTTTAATGTATATTTTTTTCCGCCGAAAAATGAAAATCTGTATAGTATTATTTCTTTTTCTTTTTGCTGAAGAGTCTCAATATGTTTCATAGTTTCTTCTCTTAAGCTCTTTTTTAATAATTCCTGGTCCGGAACATAAGAATAGTCTTCAAAAATATCATGGATATTTCCGGAATCATTTGCAAGCTCTCCGTCTAATGATATCATGCTGTATGAAATGTTCATTATTGATACTACTTCTTTTTCTTCTAGTCCTAATTCTTCAGCTATTTCTTCTATTGTAGGTTCTCTCATAAGCACTTGTGAAAGATAGTTTACTGTTTTATTGATTTTTCTTAAGATTTCTTCCTTTCGGTGTGGAAGACGTATGGATCTTTTCTTGTTGGAAATTGATCTTACAATAGCCTGTTTAATCCACCATGAAGCATATGTGCTGAATTTGACATTTCTTTTGTAGTCATATTTAGATGCTGCTTTTATAAGGCCTAAATTTCCTTCCTGGATAAGGTCTAATAATGATATTGTAGATGAAATATATGATTTTGCAATCTTTACAACGAGCCTTAGGTTAGCTTTTACAAGTTTTTCCCTGGCCAGTTCATCGCCAGCCTGGATTCTTTTTGAAAGTTCAAGTTCTTCCTCAAAAGATAAAAGTTCGATTTTTCTAATCTGGTTAAAATAAGTTTTTAATGAATCTTCCTGAATATTTTTCTTTGTCTTCATAATCAACTCCTATCAATATATATGCAAGAAACGTGCCATGTGATGTATCGTTTTAATCAAGATTTAATTTGTTGTATTATAAGGAATTAAATTATAAGGAAAATTTGATAAAAATTTATGTATATTTTTTTATACACTAGTATTTATATAATAGCACATCTATGTTCTCTATATTAATACTATCGCACTTCCTGTGCTGTGCTATTTAATTGGATTTTCTATTAAAATCCCAATACAATTAAATATATGCAGATAATTGTTTATATATAGAATCTGCCAGACCGAACCCCGCAGTTTGCGACATTTTTAATGCATATTCATCGTATAGCATGTCTTCAAATATTTCTTCTGCCATTCCTCCGTCTATGAGTCCGGACTTATTTACTGTTTCTCTCATTACATTAAGCATTTGTTTAATAAAAATGGCTTCGAATTCCTGACTTACTTCATAGAGTTTGCTGTTTTTATCAATTTCATTTGAATTTGATGTGTTTGCAGTATCTTGCACAGCCTCTGAATATCTTTGCATATATGTTAAATCCATATTATTATACTGAAACTGGTTCATATCAATCGCATTCATCTGTTTCTCCTAAAAAATTATTAGCTTTCCGTAAAGAGCGCCGGCCCTTTCAATTGCTTTTAATATCTCTATTATAGTTTCGGTTTCTAATCCAAAAGTAGTTAGTGCGTCTACAAAATCATTTACACTTGTTGTATCATCAATTATAAAATGGTTTGGATTTTCTGCCTGCCCGAAAATAGATGTGCCTATTGATATATTCATGGATTCATATGAAACTGCAACCTTACCTATTCTTACATCTTCGCCGATTATTATTATTCCGGACTGAGTATCTATAACTACTTTTCCTGAACTTTCCGGCGTAATCATCAGCTGTTCGATTTCAGAAATAAATGATACTACATTATCCTGTCTTTCTTCCGGGATAAGTATTTCTATTTGTGAAGCGTCAATAGTATTTACTACTATTTCCTCATATGCTTCTTTTATTACGGTACTAACAGAATTTGCAGTAATAAAATCCGGATTTCTTAATATTAAATAGATTCTTCCCTCGGAAACAAACTGCGAAATAACTTCTCTTTCTATAATTCCGCCGTCAATAATTGTTCCTACGGTTTGAATACTGTCATTTGCAGAAGGAACAACGAGCTTTCCCTGTGCAACAGCATAGACTTCACCATTTGCAGCTTTTAAGTTAGTTTGAAGCAGAATCCCGCCTTCGAGGCTTTGAGCATCACCAATACTGGAAACACTTAAATCAATGCGGTCTCCGGGCCTTACAAATCCCGGAATTTCCGTACTTACCATAACTACTGCACAGTTTTTACTTCTAATTTCAGATTCGTCAATAACAATACCAAAACTGTTAATAAAATTAGAGAGTGTCCTCTGTAATAAGACTGATGTTGATGCATCACCCTGGCCTGCAAGTCCTGTTACAAGCCCTATACCTAACAGCTGGTTTTCTCTTATGCCCTGAATATTTGCTATATCCTTTATTCTTACACTTGGTGCTGCAAATGTGAATGATGAAATAATTATAAGCATTAATACGGATAAAAATAATTTATTACGGAATATCAATTCTGACCTCCTTCCGGCCAATTATAGTACAATTAAATATTTGGCTGCTGTTTTCCGGTTTTACTTTGATTATATCTCCATAAGAACCGGTGTTATATGCTTCACCTAAAGCAATAATCTGTATATTATTGCTGGCAAAGTATATTTGAACGGTATCACCGTTTCTTACAAGCTCAATTTTTTCAACATCATTGTATGTAACTATAGATCCTATACTCATATTTCTGTTAAAAGTGAATTGATTTATGGATTCCAGGGCAATATTAAAAAAATCATCATCTATTTCCGAGATTTCCATTTCCTGTGTAACAATTTTATTAACAGTTACCTCTTCTCCGGAGTATACAGAACTGTTTAAAACCGGTACAGGAACATACTGATTTACATTAATTCGAATGCTGCCATTAAAGTTAGAATTATTCTGCGCATTATAAATATTAGTAAACTGTCTGTCTATATTTTGCTTATCACTATAAACTGGTATATTCTGCTGTTCATTATAAGAAAGATTATTGTCTGAAAAAGAATAAGATACAATTATTTCTCCGGAAAGATAACTTTTTGTTCTGTTAGATTGAGCTAGGCTAAAAACAGGGCTTGTATCGATCGAATACTCGGGAATACTAAAAGAAGACAGTATCTCTATTTCTATGCGTCCGTTTTTTACAGGATCTAATGAATCTATAAAACTTAATAATTCCCTGTAAAACCACAGGTAATCCTGTGGGTAATTATTTATTGGTATAATTGCTGTTCTGCTTCCAATAATTATGATAGAACCGTTATAGTAAGGTTCTATTGCGCTTCTTAATATTCTTGCAGGAATTAATGAGAGTCTCCGGACCTGAATATCAAGATATAAGTTTGATATTGCAACTCTTTCGGAATCTGAACTGCCCTGTAAAATAGCAATATCATTAACAGTTAATCCGCTTTTATACGTATATGCGAATTTATTCATATAAAGGTTGATAGCAGATAATGAATTAACACTTAATAATAAAAATAGAGTTAATATTACAAGCAGATACTTAAGTTTTTTCATAATTTATAAGTTTATCTTTTTAGTCCGTTTGCAATTCCAAGCATAGAGTCTGTTGTCTGAATTGCTTTGGAATTAAGTTCATATGCGCGCTGTGCAACTATCATATTTACCATTTCCTGAACAACAGAAACATTGGACATTTCTAAAAATTTATGTGCAAGTTTTCCCATTCCGTCAAATCCCGGTCTTCCGGCAATTGGGTTTCCTGATGCATTAGATACTTTTAACAAATTCTGCCCTATAGCCTGTAAACCTGCAGGATTAACAAATCTATATATTTCTATCTGGCCTATTTCGATAATATCATCGCTTCCTCCGACTAAACATGAAACTCTTCCGTCTTCGGAAATAGTTACGGATTCGGGTAAAAAATTGTCCGGAAAAATAATTTCGGGCATGAACCTGTATCCATTAGAGTCTAGAAGCTGGCTATTCTTATCTATATGAAAAGAACCATCTCTTGTATAACCATAGGTACCATCATATAAAAGTACACGAAAAAAACCATCTCCCTGAATTGCTAAGTCTGTTACAACACCAGTATTCTGGAGTCCGCCCTGTGTAAATACTTTCTGAGTGGAATTGGGTTTTACACCGTGTCCTACCTGAATACCTGTTGGTACTACAGTTACTTCTGTAGAAGGTGTTCCTGCCAGCCTTAAAGTCTGGTATAAAAGGTCTTCAAAATCCGCACGGTTCTGTTTAAAACCGACTGTATTTACATTTGATAAATTATTTGAAATTGTATCTATATTAAACTGCTGGGCTGTCATTCCCGATGCAGCTGTCCATAATGAACGCATCATAACTTTACTCCTCCATCAACTATTGTATTTATACCCGTACAGCTTCATTTATTAGTTTTCCTAATAAGTTATCCTCAGTCTGAATCATTTTCTGATTTGCCTCGTAAGTTCTGTTAACTTCTATCATTTTTACCATTTCTGTAACCGGATTAACATTTGCACTTTCTAAGAATCCTGTTCGAATTTTTGGCCTGTTTTCCTGTATTATTTGTGCAGGGCCTGTTTCGTCTGTTGCAATCCAGAAAGAATTACCTGTTTTCTTTAAGTAGCGTAATCTGTTTTCTCTAAAATTTACCACTTTTAGCCTGTCTACTCTTTCCAGGCTGTCCCATTCGTTTTCTTCTAATGAAACAAGGCGTTCAAAATCATCAGCAAAAGTACTGTTCTGATAAATTACACCATCTTCATCTATTACAAAATTGTTATCCTTAATTTGTATAGGGCCGTTTTCACCAAGCACTAAATGTCCATCTTTTGTAACGAGAAAGCTCTCATCATTTAATAGAAAAGAACCATTTCTTGTATATTTTTCCTCATCTCCTACCCGAATGCTGAAAAAACCTTTACCATCTAATGCCATATCAAAAGGATTATCTGTCTGTTTTAATGACCCCTGCTCAAAAACAGTGTATAACTCATTAAATTCTACACCAGTTCCCAGTTTTCCAATTATTGGAGCTGCATCTACAGAGCCGAATGGAAAATTAATCACTCCATCATCATTCAATCTTCTTAATAATAGTTCTGGAAATGCCTTAAATGTGGAAACATCCCGCTTATAGCCTGTAAGGTCTACATTTGCAAGATTATTAGAGATTGCATTAAGGTTATTCATCTGAGATACCATTCCGGATGCACTTGTATATAATCCGCGTACCAAATCTTACCCCCAATATTCATTTTAAATAAACATGTGTTACTAAAGTTTATGAGTAACTATACGGTTTGATTATCGGTTAGGTAAAAAAAAAGCTAAAATTAAAAATTAAATATCTATTAATTTTTTTTAATATAATTAATTGCTTTTAAAATAAATATTGATATATTATGATCAAGATAATGTTGCTTTATTGTATAGGAATTTCAATCGAAATTCCTATACAATAGCGGAGCCCGACCACTAAGGATTTTAGTGGTCGGGCGGCTACATAATTACAAAGAGGATGTATTATTATATTATTTTAAATTAGGACGTTTTTTTGGAAACAACAGTAAGACTTAAGAAAAGCAATAATGCTGTAAATGCAGGACTTTCATCAAATATTTTATTATCTGTTTTAAAAACAGTTTTCGGAATTGTAGGGTTTAGCCCTGCCCTGGTTGCAGATGGCATAAATTCTATTTCTGACGTTATTTACTACATTGTAGTTAAAATATTTATTAAGCTCTCCAACAAACCTCCGGATGTGGAGCATCCATATGGGCACACACAGTTAGAAACAATAGCTGCAATTATTGTTGGCTCATTTATAATTACAACTGCCCTGGCTATATTCTGGAATTCTATATCTACTGTGTTTGAGCTTATCATCGGCCAGAGTGATTTTAAAGGGCCTCATTATATTGCT